>OJIU01000234.1_pt1 | contig 25626 bp, 21 predicted proteins | sample 1595961 | NCBI WGS metagenome assembly OJIU01 (sample SAMEA4350144, study PRJEB24818) | metagenome | biome: human; feature: gut; material: faeces | place: Denmark | collected 2013-09
ATAATTAATCATAAAACAAATGATTTTTATTAATCTATTTTATTTCTGGATGTTTGAATAAAAATGTTATGGCACAGGAGGTGCAATGAAGATTTTTCGTCCGCTATGGACAAAAGGGATCCTCCTTTCTCCCCAGTATTTTCAACAGCAAACGTTGCTTAATTCCCGTGATGACCAGGGTATAGCCCAAATGAGCGTTATGCATCCGTGGGGGGTATGGCGTGCAGAATTTGATTCACAAGTACTGACACAAGGGCAACTGAAACCCCTTTGTCTGAACTTACGATTTCAGGACGGTACTCAGATAGATACTGAGCAGATGGATGCCCTACCTCCAACGTTAACGTTGACGGGGGAGACAAACGAAGCCACAGTGCTGTTGGCCCTTCCTCAGTTTTATTCGAATGACCGTAATTGCCTGCAACCGGAAGACATTGCTGAATATCCGGTGCGTTACCGCCAGGTGTGGCGCGATGTACGCAACCAGTTTGATGATGACATAAAGCCGATGGCGGTGATGCAACATGAACTCACGCTACGGCTTTCAACTCAGGATAATGCCAATTACCTCACCTGCCCGGTGGCTCGGATATTAAAAGACGTACAGGGTAACTATGTCCTTGATGGGACGTTCATCCCTCCGCTGCTGGCGATGCACGGTAATCACGGGTTGTGCGACAAGACAGAGGTGTTATTGACGCAACTGCGTGCTCGCATTATCCGTTTGATGGCAATGCGTCGGGAAAGTAATGAGCGGATGGCGGATTTTGCTGTAGCAGACGTCTCGTTATTTTGGCTGCTCAATGCGCTAAATACCGCCGAACCCGTCCTGGGGATGTACCAGCGTTTCCCACAGGTGCATCCGGAACGCGTGTATCAGGAGTTGGCGCGGCTGGCGGGGGCGCTGCTGACGTTCTCGCTGGAACATGAGATTGGCGTTATCCCGCTGTATCAGCACGATGATTTAAGCAACACGTTTTTGCCGTTGTTCAGGTTGTTGAACAGATTGTTGGAAACCAGCCTGCCATCACGGGTCATCGCCATTGATATGGAACGCGATCTTCGTCTGCATCAATGGATCGCCCGACTACACGATCCCCGTCTGCGTGAAGGTGCTGACTTTTGGTTGTCGGTGCGTTCATCCCTGCCAGCTGCGCAGCTTTATAACCAGTTCCCACAATTATGCAAGGCGGGGAGCCCGGACGATGTAAACCAGGTTGTGAATATTGCGCTAAATGGCATCCCGCTGAAAGCGCAAACTCACGTCCCGGCGGCGATTCCCCTGCGCCTGGAAAATCAGTATTTCTCCCTCGATCTCAATCATCCGTCGGCCCAGCGAATGCTGGACGCTGGCGTCTGCGTATTTTATGTACCGGGCACGTTGGGTGAACTCGAGCTTGAGCTGTTTGCGGTGTTGCGCACATGACCTTCAACGTCGATGAATGTCTGGCCGATATTTGGCTTCAGACCGTGAGATTACGGCAGGGGGAGCAGTTTGCTACCGGGGAAGGGCGGCGGTTGTGGCAGATGTGCGCGGATAATGTGACGTGTGTGCGAGAGGTGACGCGTACGGCGGGGTTAACCGAGGAAAACATTCTGCACATCACCTATGCCTGTTGTGCACTGTTGGATGAGGCGGTGAAAAGTCGCGAGGTACAGGATGATGCCAGTCTGGTGTGGTATCAGTCCCCGCTCCAGACGCACTACTTCAACACCCTCGACGCCGGAGAAGCGTTGTATGAGCGGATGCGTGGTGTTCTGCGCGAGCCGGCACCGGAACCAACGGTGCTTATCTGTTTCCATCGGGTATTGATGTTGGGATTTCTCGGTGGACTGAGTCCGGACGCACCAACACGGACAGCGTTACTCAATGAACTGACATCGCATATTCCCGCTTTTCAGTTTCAGGAATCACAGCCGGTACTTAATACCTTACCTGCGCGAAGCTCGCTGGGTTTATGGCTGCGTGACGTCCGAATTCGGCTGATGTTGGGCCTGTTTGCGGTGGGACTACTCTGGTGGGGGCTGGACTGCTGGCTTGACTCACTACTGGTCAGTTTCGCCGCATAACACAGGCGAATGGCAACGTTGGGCTTCGCCAATTTCATGTGTTGATCAGTAGGGACATTCAACGCGGTTACTGAGAACGGGGAAGTATTACCTTAATGGGCATAGGGTTACGGCCATGGGCGGTAGCGTGCCCGAACGCCAGGAGGGCACAAAATGTTGTTTGATCACAACCATAACAAACTGACTATTCGTGGGCTGGACGTGGAACCAGACGTTCTGGCTTTCAAAGGACATGAATATCTCAGCCAGCCTTTTCGGTATGACATTCAGTTCACCAGCACTAATCATGGTATTACGCCGGAAACAGTATTGATGCAGGACGCTTCGTTCAGCTTGTGCGCACCGCCGGAACAGGGGATGGCGGTGATTACTCCGCAGCGCACATTGCATGGGGTGATTACCGCATTTAAGTGTCTGTCTGCCTCACGTGACGAAACGCATTACGAGGTGCGACTGGAACCCCGTCTGGCGCTACTTTCCCGCAGTCATCAGAGCGCGATTTTCCAGGATATGTCCGTCTCGCAGATGACGGAAAAAATCCTGCGTGAACGTCATGGTCTGCGCGGTCAGGATTTTGTTTTTAAGCTGAATAATGAGTACCCACGTCGCGAACAGGTGATGCAGTACGGCGAGAATGACCTGACGTTTCTGTCACGGTTGCTGGCGGAGACCGGGATCTGGTTCCGTTTCGCGGCAGATTCACGGCTGAAAATTGAGGTGATAGAGTTTTACGACGATCAGCAGGGATATGAACAGGGAATCACTCTACCGCTGCGCCACCCGTCCGGTATGTACGACGGCACAGTTGAAGCCGCATGGGCGCTGAATTCGTCGTATTCGGTGGTTGAAAACACGGTTACCACCCGAGACTACAACTACCGTGACGCCCAAAGGGACATGGACAGCGCGATGGATGTCACTGCGGGCGACAAAACTACCCGTGGTGAAGCGTATCATTACGCAGATAATTTTCGTGAGGCCGGTAGCCCGCAGACTATTGAGAGCGGGGGATTTTATGCCCGTATCCGCCACGAACGCTATCTGAACGGGCAGACGCGACTGGGGGGCACCAGCAACAGCGTAACGTTAATGCCTGGCCAGGCGCTGAAGGTGACCGGCGGTGAGGCTCCAGATATGTTTGCCCACGGCGTGGTCATCACCGCGATTCATACCCGTGCCGCTCGCGACCGTAGCTATACGCTGGAGTTTGAGGCAATACCCTGTTCTGAACGTTACTGTTTTCGCGCACCTTCGCCGGAGAAACCTGTGATGGCGGGCACTTTGCCTGCACGGGTGACCAGTACCCAGCCAGGCGATCTCTACGGGCATATCGATAAAGACGGACGCTATCGGGTCAATTTACTCTTTGACCGCGATACATGGCCCGCCGGGTACGAAAGTCTGTGGGTGCGTCAGGCCAGACAGTATGCTGGAGATACCTATGGTTTTCATCTGCCACTGCTGGCCGGCACGGAAGTGGCTATTGCGTTTGAAAATGGCGATCCGGACCGGCCATATATCGCCCATGCACTGCATGACTCCGCCCATCCTGACCATGTCACCATCCGCAACAATAAACGCAATGTCCTGCGTACCCCTACGAACAACAAATTCCGCCTCGATGACACCCGTGGGCAGGAGCATATCAAGCTCTCGACGGAGTACGGCGGAAAGAGCCAGCTAAATCTGGGTCATATCGTGGACAGCGGCAAGCAGAAACGGGGGGAAGGGTTTGAGCTGCGCACGGACAAATGGGGGACGATACGCGGTGGACAAGGGCTGTTTATCAGTGCCGATATGCAGGCAAAGGCGCAGGACCTACAGCTTGAAATGAAAGCGGCGCTGGAAACCCTGCAACAGGCGCAAGGACTGGCGCAATCGCTGAGCGAGGCGGTGAAAACGGCCAACGCAGAGCTGGCACAAGTAGCAGCGCAAAAAAGTCTGATGGAAGGGTCGCTAAAAGATTTACAACAAGCGGCTTTGCTGTTGAGCGCACCTGCGGGTATTGCACAGGTATCTCCGGAAAGTATTCAAATTAGTACGGGTAATAATTTTATTCAGACCTCGGCTGAAAACAGTGATTTCAGCGTGTTCAAAAAGTTTACCGTCGCTGCCGGGGAGGTTATCAGTCTGTTTGCTAAAACGTTGGGGATTAAGATTTTTGCCAACAAAGGCAAGGTTGAGATACAGGCGCAAGATGACAACATGGAGCTTACTGCCATGAAAGATATGAAAATACAAAGTAAGGACGGGGAGGTTTATATCTCGACGGCGAAAAAAATTACATTAGCATGCGATAAAACGGCACTCATTATTGAACGTTCAGGCGTGACCATTAAGACATTGGGTGATGTGAATGTGAAAAGCGCTACGTTTAATCGTCAGATCCCACAGCCGTATAATTATACGTCCCCGGAACTTCCTCCCGGTGCGACCTGCAAGGAGCGGACGTAATCGTGAGCAACTATAAACAGTTTCAATCGGATGATATATGTAGCGATTTTAACGGGCGGTACCAAAATGAATATCGCTATTTACTGGTCGATCCGTTAAAAAATGTCACTTTTTTAAATGATTTATGCCTAAGTAATTTAAAGGAAATATATGGCGCTGAAAACGTCAAACCCGTACTACGTCCTGATCTTCGCTACTCTCCGGAATCTTGTCCACATTTGATATTACTGGCCGCACCCGGAGAGGTGTGTTCAACCGCAGTGATTAATGAAGTTGTAAGATATGGAACCTATGAGCGGAAATATAATAAGCGCTATATTTGTGGGCTATTGAGCAGCGCTTGTGGGCTTCAGGTGTTGTCGCAAAAGATCGCAGATAATTGCCGAGCTCTTGGTGACCAGATAACTACAGGTTATTCATTACCCTTTTTTGAGCCATTGCGTATGGAGCTTTTGTATCTAACGCAGTTATCTCCTGTGATTGAAGAGGTTCTTTGGCCAATTTCAACCTGGTGGTATATAGCCTATACGGGAAAACTCAACGGCCTGAACAGCATCGAAGCAACGACAGCAGGTAAACTGACGTGGGGAATGCAGGAAGGCCAACTGAATATCAGGGATATATGGCGCATATTATATGCCTGGGATAATGGGAAAACGATCCTACCGGATAACGCAGTTTATCTGGCTGCACAAGCCTGGAAAGAAGTCGGTAAAATAGGATTGCATCAGTTGCGTGATAAAACTTATCTCGCACTAAATGCACTCAATTTTCCCGTTGATATAACCCGTCATTCAATCATTGCGTCTCTTCTGCAACAGGCGAGAGAAAATCCCTCGCTACTGTTGACGCAGTTACTTCAGACATTACCCGATTCAGTCTGGCTGGAACTGGAACAGCAAAGCACCGTTCAATAAGGAATGTTTATTTATGTCGCTTAAGGATCAATCTCAAGATAATGCCGCAGCAGCAGATCAGTCTGCCCAGATCCCGTCAGATTGTAAGGTGTGTCAACGAGAAGGCATTCCGGTTCTTCCCCTGCGGATTGCTGTTGTACCCAACGGGATGGTCTCTTCTGGTTGGCAACCTAACATTCAGCCACAACCTGCACCCTCGCTGAAAGGAGGGGAATATAAATATGCCTTAAGAACGTTGCGCATGGGATATCTGTACGTACTTTTAAAGCCTAAAGAAAGCAATGGCGATAAAAAAACATGGCAGGGTTATGAAGTTACAACAGAAGGCGCATTGCGGCAATTTGAAGCCACTCTGATGCCTGAATGTGATGCGGTAGAATCGCTTTGCAGCGCCTGTCGCACGCAAGGGCATTGCAATGCGGGAAGTTTTATCAATTTTGATACCAAAAAATACAGCGAAGCGTGGCTGGCATTTAGCAGCGATCCCTGGAGCGATGACGTTTTAAGTCAGTATGAGAAAGAACCGTCCGAAGAACGCTTTACGCATATTATTCTGGATAGTCTGCAAAGCGCGCCGTCTGCTGAAAAAGGCGAATTTGCGATCGATAGCGCGTTGTCATCATTGAAAGAGAAGGTGGCTGAATATGCAACCTTACTTTATCCCTGGCTGGAGAAGATTAATGAACCCGAGGGAGGAATGCATGGATTTTACTCACGCCAGGATGAGTCCACCTCATTTGGCGATTATGTTGATCGCATTACGCAGCAATACCAGTGTCCGCCGGTGGCAATTACTCTCACAGACAGTGTAGGGATTATTCAGGAGTTAAAAGCAGGGCAACTGCAGTTGGTGAGCGCCATGGAAGATTATATTAGCCAACCAGAAACCATGCACAAACATATCATCGCCCTGGCAATTGAAAACTATCTGGCGGGGTCGGAAGAGAGTATTAAGCAAAACAGCAAAACCCGCTGTGTGTATACCTCTTCCCCGTATCCTGCTGCTAACAGTGTGGAATGTATTGATAAAGACGAGGTTGGCCGCCAGACGTGGGATGAATACTTTACGCGTTTACAGCAAAGTTATGATGAAAAAGGGCGAGCCGATTTTGCAAAAACCTATAAGGAAAAGGTGGAATCCCTTCAACAGCGCATTGACAATGTGGGTAAAGATTTAGCTCTCTGGTATGTCGCGCCTCTCTGGAAATATGTTATCGATAATGACTATTCAAAACAGCAGGATCTGCTCGAATGGTATCGCCAGTTCACGACGGTCACTACCTGCCTGCAGGGAGGAGCAATTGATGATAGTACCCGTGATGTGTGGTGTACATGGTTCGGCGACACTAACAGTCCTGTATATAAAGGACTGCTAGGATATAGCACTGATGATTACAGCAGCATCTACAGCGGGCTAAGCGTCTATTCTTATTTGAAAGTTATTGTTGGTGCGGATGAAATCGGTAATACGCTAAAAAGCGACAGAATCCAGGCGATGTTTAACACCCGTATTCTGGCGATGAATGGCGCGTTTAGTCGGGGAATTGACAAACTGGATGATGCGACCCGACACGGGGTCATACGCATGCTTCAGGGGGCTGGGTATGTCGCCACGGGGCAAACGGTGACGCTTTTTTCCTTATCGATGACCATAAGAGAGTTCCAGCAGTTTTATCAGGAATATGGCACGCGCCTGGGCATGGAGGTTGCCAAAAATTCATCCCCGTTTAGTGGCACGATTCGTCAGGGAGGCGTGACAAGCACGCGTTCAGCCGTAGGATATTTGTTGGCGATCACGGACAACGAGTTGCTGGGCCAGCGGATTAATATGCAACTTAGCAGTATGGTTGCTTTAGAAAACCTTTTTAAACCGCTGCGTAAGTCCGGAGTGAGTCCTTCATCAGTAACAAATGCGCCGATTACTCACCAATCACATGTCGGCAATTTTGCCAGTGAACTCCGTATATCGTCACTTTCATTGCTGGATAAAACCGAGTCCTCTCTGCGCACGGTGGATGCGTCGCAATGGGAAAATATTCGCAGCAACATCATCAGTGAACGAACCGGGCGATTGGTGAGCGGTAATGCTATAGGTATGGTGCTGTCTACGGCCATGCTGGCATTCCAGACTTACGATCTCTGGGAAAATAACCGAGCACTTCAGTTTACCGACGGTAAATTTAAGCAGTTAACGAACTATCTGATGATCGCCAGCGCGGCAACGGAAATCGCCGGTTTTGGACGTATGTTAACGAAAAAAGGCCTCTGGCAAGTGTTGGGTAAGGATGTCCATATACTCATTAGAGCGGGTGGTGTTCTGGCCGGGGTTGCTTCGATAGTGGATGGGATAAGAGTATGTTTCAAAGTTCTGGATTCAATGAAGGCTGGAGACAGCAAGGCTGCGTTATTTTTTCTTTTATCCTCAGAGGCAACTGCTTTAGGCGGTCTTATTGCCACAATAAGCGCATCTGCAGGTGATTTTTTATTATTGGGACCCGCAGGACTGGCATTAGCATTAATTTTTTTAGGCGCTGTATTAGCTCTTAGGGGGGAGCAACTACGTAGTACGCCGATTGAAATCTGGCTGCGGCGTTGCTGCTTTGGTCTTCGTCGCGAAGAAGATGATATTCCCTGGCAGGCTACGAGTCTGGAGGATTTAAACAGCGCCTTAGCCGATTATAACGCAATTATCTCCGGTATGCGGGTTCAGGTCGCCTTTAGCACACTCTCGTCTATTCCTGGTGGTGGAGGAACCTACCGACAAATTGAGTCCAATATTACGTTACCCGGTTATAATAGTGAATTATCTGCCTATGAATATCAACTGCAGGCATTTGCTGCTGATGGTAATGCACTATCAGTGACGTCAGAATCGCATGAAATGTTCCCTGGTCAGGATGATAAATATCATAATGAAGTCGAGTATTTTTTTAAAGGTTATATTGAGCATGAAACGGATGAAGATAACAGTTTTCTGATTATTAAAAATGGCGGATGGGTTTCATCGTTTTCATACAATAGGGCAGTGTTAACGGTGAGCTACTGGAAAAATAAATATAATGTTGAGGATGTGCTTTCATTAACGCTTAATGTAAAAGGATGAATATAATCACATGGCTAAAAAAACCAGGCAATAAAGTAAAGCGTCGCGCATCACTTTCCGCCTCTGACAATAAAAAAAAGAAACAGCATACAGCAAACGTTGAAACGCAACGCCCCAAAAACCCTTTTTATCGCCGTTCCGTACTGATCCCGCAGGCGGAAAGATGGCAGGAGGATCTGCCGGTTCAGTGGCTGGAGCATGATGTTGAACCCAATGCTATCTGGCTGAATGAAAAGAATGATATCTGGCTGGAAATTCCCCGTTATGAGAATCAGATCTCATGGGATTGGGGTAATATTTTTTCCTTTATTTCTGTTCTTTTTATGATTTATTTTTTGCTAGTACCGTTTATATTCTATGGTATGGACGGTGCTACTCTCGTAGCGATTATAGCATTTCTTTTTTTTCTCTCTCTATTTAAGCTTATGGTCAGAATGACCTATCACACGCCACGCGGTACGCCCGTGCGCCTAAACCGTAAGCGGCAGAAAGTCTATATTTACGAACATCACCGCAGCAGCTGGAATCCGTGGATAGACTGGCCGGTGGAGATCCGGGTGTTTAACTGGGATGAAGTGCGCGGAGAAATCACCTATGAAGCCGGGCGTTCTCACCAGGGTTACCAGCTGCACGGTGCGGTGTGCCAGCCGGGAACCAGCCATGTCCGGGAGCGGTTTGCGCTGACGTGGACGGTGGGGGATAAAGAGGCGCTGCGCGAGCTGTGGTGCTACTGCTGTCACTATATGCAGCACCGTCCGGTGCCTGAGACGGCGCGTTTTGCAGAACACCCGCAGCAGTGGGGTCATATCCACTGGCCGGAAGCGCTTGACGTTGAATCACGGACGGCACCGAATAATGATTCAACCGCCGGTGTGTAAGAATGTAATCACACTTTTCCGCAATCAAATCTTATTTATCTCTGTCGCAATAATAAATCATGCCCGTAAATTTAAAGTTGATTCCACCGGTGGCTCAGAAACCTAAACTTCCGATCGGCAGACGCTGGTTGAAAGGTCTGACTGGATTACTGGTGATAGGTTCCGGTTGGGCTTATTTTACCGGGTTGTCATTTCATTCGTCGGTATTCTGGATATTTTCAGCCGGACTCCCACTTACCGTGTGGCTGGTTGCAATATGGCTGCGTATTATGGTTTACCTTCCCGTGTTAATTCAGGCCCAGGCCTGGGATCGACGAAGAGAGGAGTTATTACTGCGTGAAATTCGTCGTGGTCGTCGCGCATTGCAGATATTGCACTGCGCATTTATTACGCCACACAGTGAGCACCAGCCAACGGGCAGCTCTTCTGTAAATATGTTAAAGCAGAATAAGCCGCTCCTGCATATGCAACCATCATGGCATGGAATAGAACGTTTTCGCCATAGTCGCTTACCCCTGGAGCCAGGGATGAAGCGAGATGACCTGGTTAAGCAGATATTCGACAGATTAATGGCTGGAATTGCACGACATCTTAACCAACTGCCGGACCATCAGCCCATAGCGCTATTGTTTGAAACCAATACATCACTATCTCGCCAGCGGTTGCACACGCTTTGGTGCAATGCCTGGCAACAACGTGATATTCGTCAACCCATCGAGCCTGTGACCGGGTACGGGTTGAACGTTATTGATAGCTGGCTGGACAGTCGAATCCACGAAGAAACGGTATTACTGATCATCGCGCTGCAGGTTGCTCCAGACGATCCAGATGGGACCGGGGAGGCGGCCGTTGCACTGCTGCTTGGCAATCGCATGACCCAAAATATCCTTCCTCCTCTGGCATGGGTTCATCGACCGGAAGCGAGTTTTGCCGACACGTTGGCAGAGAGCATTGCTCAAGCGTTGGATTGGGTGCCCGTTCAACCTGAAGATGTCCACGATCTCTGGTCATCCGGTCTGTCGCACCAGCAGCAAAGTACGATAGCTGCGCTGAATGCGCATCCGCCTCTTCAGGGGATAGAGATGAATAGCCGGTTATATAACCTTGACCGAACGTTAGGTGAAACGGGGTGCGTCGCCCCCTGGCTGGCTATCGCTGCCGCAGCACAAGGTACAAAAGAGTCGCAACTGATTATGAGTGGTGAAACAGGGAGCACAAAAATGTGGAGCGTGGTGGTTTCACCTTGTCAGACTGCAAAGGAGAAGGTCTAAGTGATGCGGTTTTTATTACCGATTAAAAATCCGACAGTGCGTTACTGGCTGATAGCAATGGCACCTATGCTGATTTCGGCAATTGCCTGCCTGATAATCTGGTACTGGCCAGAAAAAGTCGGCATGTTGCCGGGAAGCCTGAAACATTCTCGCTGGATAACCGGGTTGGGGGCGACAACTGCGGTAACCGGTGTATATGCGGTATTGACCTGGTTTAGCGCGCGATCTTCTGGTCGCCAGAGTTTCGACCTTACCCGGGCGCATATCCAGGGTGATGATCAACCTCGCATTAGTGAGAGTTACCAACATCACCAGCAGTCGACCCCATTTGCGGATATGTACGCGTATCTACACCGTCAGTATGGACTCTTCTGGCGTCAGCGGGTGCGTGTAATACTTGTCATCGGGGAAGAGACTGAAGTCGCATCGATTGCGCCAACGCTTGCCGAGAAACAATGGCTGGAAGGTGAGGGTACCGTACTGATTTATGGTGGTAGCCCGCAGGAATCAGTAGATCTCGGACCTTTATCGACGTTGCGTAAATTACGCAGTGCCCGACCTGTGGACGGAATCATTCTGTCGCTCAGCTACGAACAAGCATCAAGCGCTCAATGGATGAGTGATTCGCGACGAAGCCTGGAGCAAACAGGTAACGCATATCACTGGCTACCGCCAATATGGTTGTGGCAAACGGACCCGAGCATGCAAGGGACCCGCATTACTCAGGCGGTAGGTGTTTTCTTTCACGAAAAGACTTGCCCGGAGAGTGTGGGTCGCGAGCTAACCCGTTTGCTGCCGCAGCTATGTGAACAAGGGATGCGTCAGATTTTTACTGATAACCGCCATGATTATCTATTGCGACTTGGGCAGTGGCTGAAGTTGGGAGGGATTGAAAGCTGGCAGCGGATCCTCACGCCGTGGCTGTCTGGTAAGCAATGGCGGATGCCCATATGTGGGCTGATGTTTAGTCCCTCTGTAACGGTCGCGGCGGCGTCAGTTATTCATGCGCATTACTGGTCACCACCGGCCGCGTTTCATGGCGTACTGAAAAGGGGGGCTCAGGCTACTGGGCGGCATATGGGGTTATCCCAAGGTCGGATAATGTGTTACGTGGTGGCGGTAGTTATCGGTCTGTGGGGCGTTGGCAGCCTGCTATCGTTTGCCGCCAATTATTATCAAATGACTTCCCTGACAAACAAAGCGCAGCAGTTGGCGATCGGTGAGCAGGTATCAGATGCTGAACTGATACAACTGAATGAACTGCGAAATGATATTGAGCGCATTCAGACACAAAAAAACACAATAGGGTGGCGTCATTTTGGTCTGAATCATGATACTGAATTATTGGCCGTTTTACTCCCGATTTATGGGGTGGCAAATAATCGCCTGATGAGAGACGAGGCTGCGCGGGTGTTGTCTGAAAAACTCGATGCTCTGACGCATCTTCCGCCGGGAAGTCAGCAACGCGCTGACCTGGCAAAATCGGCATACGATCAGCTTAAAGCCTGGCTGATGATGGGCCGCCCGGAAAAGGCCGACCCCGCCTTTTTTTCTCAGGTGATGACGCTGACACAACCGACGCGTAAAGGGATTTCTACCGGTATCTGGCAGAGTCTGTCGCCGGACTTGTGGGGATTTTACATGCAAACTTTACCTGGGCAGCCTGACTGGAAAATTATCCCAGATGCACAGGTGATGATGGCAACCCGGCAGATCCTGCTAGCGCAGATTGAACAACGTAATGGCGATAATGCTATATATCTGAAAATGCTGGGATCCGTTTCCCGCAATTTTCCGGATATGCCCTTGGCGCAGATGACGAATGATACGGATGCCGCGCAATTGTTTACCACTTCGGAAACCGTTCCTGGGGTATTTACCCGCCAGGCATGGGAAGGGCAGGTGCAGCAGGCAATAGCTGACGCAGTGGCATCACGCCGCGAAGAAATTGACTGGGTGCTGAGCGACAATCAAAAAAATAGTCGTGCTGAGGTTTCTCCTGAAGCATTAAAACAACGACTGACAGATCGCTATTTTAGCGAATACTCTGGGTCATGGCTTAAGTTCCTCAACAGTTTACGCTGGAAGCCGGCGCGAAATCTTTCAGATGTTGTGGATCAGCTTACGCTAATGAGCGATGTACGCCAGTCACCGGTAGTTGCACTGATGAATACTGTGGCATGGCAGGGGCAGGCAGGAAAAAAACGTGAAGCCCTGTCCGATTCATTAATGAAATCGGCAGAAAAAATATTGCAGAAAGAAGAGGAGGCACCGGTTATTGACCAACATACAAACGATATGACCGGTCCGTTAGATGAAACGTTTGGCCCATTACTGGCGATAGCCGGTAAGGGTGATACGCCGAATAACCTAACGACTGAAACCTCATTAAGTTTTCAAACATTTCTCACTCGCGTGACCCGAGTCCGCCTGAAGCTGCTCCAGGTCACTCATTCAGCCGATCCGCAGGTCATGATGCAGCAACTGGCACAGACGGTGTTTCAGGGCAAAAATATTGATCTTACCGATACGCGGGAATATGGCAGTTTGTTAGCAGCGGGGTTAGGAGAGGAGTGGAGTGGTTTTGGTGACGCGCTTTTTGTGCAACCCCTGACGCAGGCATGGGAGCAGGTCCTGCAACCATCGGCTGCGGGAATAAATGAGAGCTGGCAACGTACGGTTGTTTCTGACTGGCAGGAAGCAACAGATGGCCGATATCCGGTGAGTGAGGGGCGCAGTGATATTCCACTGCCGGTTCTGGCTGAGTTTATTCGACGTGATTCCGGAAAGATCGACCAATTTCTTCATGAGAATCTCGCGGGTCTAATGCACCGAGAGGGGCGTCGCTGGGAAGTAGACGAAATGAATACCCAGGGATTAATTATTAATCCGGAATTTATCCAAGCCGTTAACCGTCTTGGTGAGGTTCGCGACGCCTTATTTGCTGATGGTAGTCAGGGGATGCGTTTTGAGCTGCGCGCGCGCCCAGTACCGGACGTTGTGGAAACGATACTTTCCATTGACGGACAGCGACTGCACTACTTTAACCAGATGGAAAGCTGGCAGAGTTTCCGTTGGCCGGGAGAAAGCCAGAGACCCGGCGCCATGCTGACCTGGACAACCACGCAGGGAGGGGCAAATCTTTACGTGGACTATCCGGGAGAATTAGGCTTAATTCGTTGGCTGGAACAAGGACGAGCGGAGAAACGTGATGATGGAATGTGGCAACTCACCCTCAGTGCGCCAGACGGTAAAAAACTGTGTTGGTTAATGCGCACTGGGCCAGGCGGTGGGCCGCTGGCATTATTAAAATTGCGAGGTTTTGTCCTGCCGAAGGATATTTTTTTGGTGAGTCGCCAACGAAATTCAGACGCTGGAATAAACTAGCCCAGCCTTCAGATGCTCAAATACGTTCCTGACGAATGTGTCCCTCTTATGTCACTTCAACGAAACTCGAAATCTATCGGTATATAAAAATAATATGCTGACGATAAAGAGCAGTAAGGAGAATATATGGCTGGATGTTATTTGGTTGTAGGCGATAAAACCACCTGCGGAGGGGTAATTATTGAAGGTGATCCCACGCATACTATTATGGGGATACCTGTAGCAAGAGAATTTGACCGGGTTACCTGTGGGCGTTTTATTGGCATATTCAGCATTGTTGGCGGAATTGTGCCCGATACTATCAACGGTCGAATGCCTGCCGGCTCGCAGGAAAGTCAAAGTACCTGTCCATGTCAGTCTTTGTTTATTCCTTCCATGATAACTGACACCTACACTATTTAATAAATGAGTATTCCATGGATGATTTAACCCTGCGTTACTTTGACGCCGAAATGCGCTACCTGCGCGAAGCGGGCGAGGAGTTTGCCCGCGCCCATCCTGACCGGGCGGCGATGTTGAATCTGGATCGCCCTGGTGCTCGCGATCCTTATGTCGAGCGGTTGTTTGAAGGCTTCGCTTTTCTTATGGGGCGGCTGCGGGAAAAACTGGATGACGACCTACCGGAACTGACCGAAGGGTTAGTGAGTTTGCTATGGCCGCATTATCTGCGGACGATCCCTTCGTTAGCGATTGTGGAGTTGACGCCACAATGGCGCGAGATGAAAGAGCGGATGGTTGTAGAGAAAGGATTTGAGGTGCTTTCTGGCCCGGTAGGTGATAAGCGCACCCGCTGTCGTTACACCACTACTCGGGATGTCACATTGCTGCCGTTGTTGCTGGAGATGGCGCGACTGGACACCGATCCGGACGGACGTTCCGTGATCAAACTGCGTTTTTCCTGCAGTGAGCTGGCCGACTGGCAGCAGGTAGATCTGAGTCGACTTGCATTTTATCTCAATGCTGATGCGCCGCTGGCCTGTGCATTACATGAAGCGTTGTCGCTAAATGTGGCGACTATACGTTTGCGATTGCCAGGACAGACAGATGATCAAGCGCTGGAAGCCTGGTTCACGCCAGGGGGATTTGGCAATGAGGATAACCTCTGGCCGAAGGATAGCGGTGCGTTTGGCGGTTATCAGCTGTTGTTGGAGTACTTCACTTTTCGGGAAAAATTTATGGCGCTGGCGCTCTGCGGACTTGAACAGGTTGTTCTCCCGCAAAGGCTCCCCTGGTTCGAACTTGATGTCGTTTTGAAACGCCGCTGGGATTATGACTTCACCTTCAGTGAAAAACATATCCGCCTGCACTGTGTGCCAGTGATAAACCTTTTTCCTCTGGAGTCTGACCCGCTGACCCCTGATGCCTTGCAGACCGAATATTTGTTACGTCCGATGCGTATTCAGGATGGCCACACTGAAATTTACTCTGTAGATTCCGTTATTTCGTCAAAGCACTCCGGGCATCAGGTTTTTGTGCCATTCACCAGTTTTCGCCACAAAGGGGGAATGTTACGCCATGACGCACCAGAATATTATTATCACACCCGAGTAAAACGTGGCCCTTCCGGTCTACATGATACCTGGCTAATCCTCGGTGGTGAGGCTTTTGATAACTACAGCGTACCTGAAGGCGAAAGCCTGTCATTAAGTCTTACCGGTACGAACGGTCAACTACCTCGTCGGGTATTACGCAGTACGTTGCTCGACACCGTTGTAAAGTCTACCGCGGCGAATGTCCGAGTCCGTAATCTGACGGCGCCAACGCTTCCCTGTTATCCACCAAACCGTGACCGTTTTCACTGGCGTGTATTAAGCCATCTGGGGAGCAGTTTTCTGTGGATGATGGATAACCCGGAAGTATTGCGTGGAACTCTGGCGCTTTATGACTGGACGGACGATGAAATGAATCGACGCCGTCTGGCCGCTATTGTTGACGTTAAGCACAGCGAAACGGAGCGTTTCGAGCGCGGGCATCTGCTACGCGGTGTGCAGATAGAGGTCACCCTTGATAGCAATGGTTTTGCCGGCCGCGGAGACATCTGCCTGTTTGGTGAAATGCTCAATCGCTTTTTTGCACTCTATACCGACATCCACCTGTTTAATCGGTTGATTCTGATCTTACAACCTACGGGGGAGCAGCTAGCATGGGACGAAAATCCGCGCAACCCAGGGATGCGCTAACATCACGTCTGAAAGAAGATATTAGTCGTATTAATTTTTATCGATTTTGCCAGCTTCTGGAAAACCACGGCGCTCACCGACTGGGGGAAAGTGATAACCCGCATGATGATATGGTGCGTTTTCGTCCCCATCCTGGTGTAGGGTTTCCCGCTAGCGAACTGAAAGCTATTGAGTGCGATCCTGAGCATCCGGATGCCCCTCTTACGGTCCGCTCAACCTTCATGGGGCTTTACGGTGTGGATTCACCGCTGCCGACAACATACATAGATGACATCACGCAAAGGCGCGATGGCCACGAGGTACTGGAAACCTTCCTCGATATTTTCAACCATCGTATTTTGACGCAGTTTTACCGCATCTGGCGAAAATACAGTTACCCGGCCACTTTTGAAGCGGGGGGGCGCGATAGTACTTCGCGCTGCTTATTGGGACTCATTGGCTTAGGGATCGCCGGTACACAGGAGCATATTGCCACACCGTCATCGCGTTTCCTCGCCCTGTTGGGGATTATGCGCCAGCCCGGGAGAACGGCAGAAGGTATTGCCCGGTTGGTCAACTTACTGGCGCCGAACACGCGTACTGACGTCATAGCACACGATCTGCGTACGGTGGCGATTCGACAACCTGCAGGACTGTTTGATGAACAACCATTAAGGCTGGATGGCCATACGATACTGGGGGATGAGGCAACCGATGCAGCCAGTCAGTTATTAATTTCACTCGTGACTGATGATGCAACAGAAACGGAGGGCTGGTTACCCGATGGGGGGCTTTTGACCGACTTGCTGGTATTACTGCGTGTTTATCTGGGGTGGCGCTATCGGGCGCGGATTATGTTGACTCTTCCCACCCGTCTGCTTCCTGAGCCTGTGCTGGGTGAGTCACCTGTGCGACTGGGTCTTACCTGTGTTAATGGTCTGCAAAAAGGAGACAGGGACTTACCGGACGACTTCACGGTAGAACTTGAACATTACCGTGGTCTGACACCCGCTATGATAAATAAGGACATAAAGCGTGTTCATTACCGTTTTTAAAATGAAAAATATTCTTCCCGTACTGGCATTAATACTCAGTGGCTGCGGCTTCTTTCAGTCAGTAAGTGACGGTACCCGCTCCGCTGCAAGCTCTCTTTTTTATAAACAGATTAAGATATTACATCTTGATATCTCTGGCCGGGCCGCGCTCAATACTGACAGCCGCGAGCAAAACAGCGCGCCACAGTCGGTTATAGTGCGTATTTACCAGTTAAAAGATGAGAAGCGTTTTAATCAGACTCAGTACGAACAACTGGTCGGTTACGGGGCTAACCTGTTAAAAGAGGATTTACTGGCTGAGCAGTTTGTGGTGGTTAAGCCCAATAGCGCCGTGACGCAGGATATGCCGATGGAAGAGGGAACACAATTTGTGGCGATTGTGGCTCTGTTTCGCGATCCTGATATGACCAAGGGCAACTGGCGGTTGGTGGTCAAACGCAACGATCTTGACCCCGATGAGGCACGTAAAATCGTGCTTGATGGCCATAGTATGACGATGCTGCCAGAGGAAAAGTAATCCCTCATAGAAAAGGGCGCATCGGCGCCCTCTGTTTTATTAGTCAGTGAACGGGATGATGATTTCGCCCGGTTTCACCTCAATACCTTTCGCCAGTTTTTTCGCCAGCGCTTCACCCTGGCTACTGTCATCCTGCAGAATATACGCTGGTTGCTGATTGAAATAGTTTCGCAGCGACTGATTCAAATAAGGCATCAGCGTTTGCAGCACCGACTGCATTTTTTCCGGTGTGACGGTGGCATCCACAACTTCCATCTCTTGCAGATAAATCGCGCCTTTTTCTTTATTGAAGACCGGTAAGGCTTTGAGTTTCAGCTTCATGGTCGCTTTTTGAGTGCCAAACAGCGAGTTCATGTCCAGGTTGGCATCACCGGTCAGCGTCACTTTATTGGGTTCTTCACGGCCTATCTGGCTGGCGAGATTGTTTAGTACGATATGCGCTTCAGCGACGCCAGGCAATCCGATATCTTTAGAAAAGTTATTATGTTTCGCCAGGGCCTGATTAATCTCTTGCTCGCTAACCGTGTATTGCGTGAGTTGATTACAACCAACCAACAGGCCGCTGACAATGAGCGCAGCGGCAAAAAGAAGCTTTTTCATGGGGTTCCTCAACATGATGCTTGTGGTGTAATCGTGACACAAAGCATCATCGAGTACCAGCGCCGCGGCTACCAGCAGAAAAAACTGAAAAATGCGCGTACGCCGGATTGGCTATCAGGCGTCAGGCTCCAGCATACCCCTCGTTGGGCGTTTGAGGCTGAATTGCCAGCCCAGCGCCAGGAAAGTGATGAAGCCGATGATACCGAGCATCATCCAGGGCAGTTCAGGCTGCGCCAGGGCTTTACCCATGTCAAACAGCCAGCCGCCGCCGACATAACCAATTGCACCACCGATAGCGAGCCCCAGTCGACTGAATCCCATATAGCTTCCTCGGGCACGTGCATTCGCCAGCGAGGCGCTCAGGGTTTCACGCGCCGGTTCGGCGATGATCGAGCCAATATAGAAGGTGCAGATCAGGGTAAACAACTGCTGCAAATTCCCGACCAGACCGATGGGCATCATGCTCAGAGACATCACCAGCAGCCCGGCCATCAGGCGATGCTCAAGGCGAAAGCGTTTTTCACTCCAGCGGGCAATCGGGTAGAGCAACGTTAAAGAGAGGCACGCCTCGATGGCGTACATCCATTTTACAGCAGCCGGTGAGCCAGCGATGTCGTTCACCATGATTGGCAGCATCAGCATCACCTGCACTGCCAGCATGTAATAGCCTGCCAGCGTCAGCACATAGGTGACAAAGCGCTTGTCATGCATGACATGGCTCATCCCTTCGCGCACCGGTATTTTTACCGTCGACAGCTTCCATGCCGGGAGCAGCCAGGCGTTAAACGCCGCGCACAGAACGAATAAAATTGCGCCGGTGGCACATACCAGACGAAAATCGTATTGCAATAACCAACTGCCGAGCAACGCGCCGACCACGGCCCCGGCGCTATCCTGCATCATCAGAATAGAGAAAAAACGCCCGCGCTTTTCCGGGCGGATCAGTTTGACCACCAGCGCCGAGCGGGGAGGGTCGAACAGCGTACCGCCCAGCCCGGAAAGAAAGCAGGAAAACCACAGCAGCCACGGCTCATGAGCAATGCCCATGGTGGCAAATCCGGCAGCGCGCATCAGCATGCCGGTGACGATCATTGGTTTGGCGCCGAAACGGTCCGCAATAGCGCCGCCGAAAATACCCAACCCCTGCTGGATAAATTGACGTAATCCAAGTGCGATACCGACCATCACGGCAGCCCAGCCCATTTGGTCGACGAAACGAATTGAGATCAGCGGGAAAACGACGAAGAAACCCAGCACGACCAGCATATTATCGATGAGAAGGAAGTATTTACCCAGGTTCCTTGCCTGCGAGACTTGCGACATTTCCCCTCCAGGGAAAAACTCGTCACTCTGGATAGAGTTTAAAAGATAAGCACCTCCTATTCTGCGGTGTCGTCATCGCTTTTCCCACCCTTCGCGGGACAATATTTTTTTATCAAAAGTCCGTCTTGATAGAGAGTTTTCATCAAAATGTGTGAATAATTCAAAAAATGGCATTTTGCTCTTTTCACAGGGTGTATTCGCACAGGTATAGTAATGCGAATAGCGTATTGAAGACGTTACGGGAAGGAGTAGGTATAGAATGTTTGGCTATCGCAGTAACGTGCCAAAAGTGCGCTTAACCACGGACCGCCTGGTCGTGCGTTTGGTGCATGAGCGTGATGCCTGGCGTCTGGCAGATTATTACGCAGAAAATCGTCATTTCTTAAAACCCTGGGAACCCATTCGCGATGAAAGCCACTGCTATCCGTCCGGCTGGCAGGCGCGTCTGAGTATGATCTCTGAGTTTCATAAACAAGGCACCGCTTATTACTTTGCGCTGCTTGATCCGGAAGAAAAAGAAATTATCGGTGTTGCTAACTTCTCGAACGTGGTGCGGGGATCCTTCCACGCCTGCTATCTCGGTTACTCCATTGCGCAGAAGTGGCAGGGACAGGGGCTGATGTATGAAGCCTTAACGTCGGCCATCCGTTATATGCAGCGTACGCAGCACATTCACCGCATTATGGCTAACTACATGCCACATAATAAACGCAGCGGTGACCTGCTGGCGCGACTGGGTTTTGAAAAAGAAGGATATGCTAAAGACTACCTGTTGATTGACGGGCAGTGGCGCGATCACGTGCTGACGGCGTTGACGACATCAGAATGGACCCCCGGCCGCTAAGTTTCAGATGCAGCCATGATTAATGGAGAAGACGATGAAATACGAATTAACCGCCACCGAAGCACGAGTGATTGGCTGTTTATTAGAAAAACAAGTGACTACGCCTGAACAGTATCCGCTCTCCGTAAACGGAGTGGTAACCGCCTGCAACCAAAAAACGAATCGTGAGCCGGTGATGAACCTGTCGGAATCGGAAGTACAGGATCAGCTTGATAACCTCGTGAAACGGCATTTCCTGCGCACGGTAAGCGGTTTCGGCAATCGCGTCACGAAATATGAGCAGCGGTTCTGCAATTCGGAGTTTGGCAATCTTAAACTCAGCGCGGGGGAAGTGGCGCTCATCACCACGCTGTTGCTGCGCGGCGCCCAAACGCCGGGTGAACTGCGTAGCCGCGCATCCCGTATGTACGAATTCAGTGACATGGCCGAAGTGGAGTCGACGCTGGAGAAGCTGGCGACCCGGGAAGATGGTCCTTATGTCATTCGCCTGGCGCGCGAGCCGGGCAAACGGGAAAGCCGTTATATGCACCTGTTTTGTGGTGACGTTGATGAAGCAATTGCCGCGGCAGATGAACCTCCGGTAGCAACGGGGGATCTGCAGGCGCGCGTTGAGGCACTGGAGTCAGAAGTTGCGGAGCTCAAGCAGCGGCTTGATTCCTTACTGGCGCATTTGGGAGACTAACGTGAATAAATTACGCATCGGCGTTGTCGGCCTCGGTGGGATTGCACAAAAGGCCTGGCTACCCGTGCTGGGCGCTAGTGCCGACTGGACGCTGCAAGGGGCATTTTCACCTTCGCGGGAAAAAGCGCTGCGTATCTGTGATACCTGGCGGATCCCCTACGTTGATTCTCTGGTGAATCTGGCGCAAACCTGCGATGCGGTTTTCGTTCATTCCAGTACCGCGACGCACTATGCGGTAGTAAGTGAACTGCTAAACGCCGGGGTGCATGTGTGTGTGGATAAACCGCTGGCGGAAAATTTGCGCGAGGCTGAGCAATTAGTGGAACTGGCCGCGCGGAAAAAGCTGACGCTGATGGTCGGGTTTAACCGTCGATTTGCGCCGCTTTATCAGGATCTCAAAGCTCAGTTGGCTAATGCGGCGTCTGTCCGTATGGATAAGCACCGTACGAACAGCGTCGGACCGCACGATCTGCGCTTCACTTTGCTGGACGATTATCTGCACGTAGTCGATACCGCATTGTGGCTGGCGGGAGGAAAGGCGCAGTTAAATAACGGCACGCTGTTAACCAATGAATCCGGTGCGATGCTTTATGCGGAACACCATTTTTCTGCCGGTCAAATGCAGATAACGACCAGTATGCATCGCCGCGCAGGTAGTCAGCGTGAGTGTGTGCAGGCGGTGACGGACGGCGGCCTGATAGACGTAACTGATATGCGGGAATGGCAGGAAGAGCGTGGGCAAGGCGTGGTGCACAAACCGATAGCAGGCTGGCAAACCACTCTGGAACAGCGGGGTTTTGCCGGATGCGCACGTCATTTTATTGAGTGCGTGCAAAATCAGACGGTTCCCCAGACGGCAGGCGAGCAGGCGCTACTGGCCCAGCGCGTTGTCGAAACGCTGTGGCGGGAGGCGATGGCTGAATAACCCCCTGTAACATCTGGCGGTAGTAATTCATTGTAATCCAGGTACTATATGCCAACTCAAAAATAACACCTCTTTTCAACCATAGGCTGGTTTGTTGGCCTGGTAAGATGCTGCGGCGTCGCCATCAGGCACAGCAATAGTGTCGGATGGCGGCGAGCATGCCTTATCTGACCTACGGGCAGGTTTGTCGGGGTTTTGCCTCAGAGTCTGGAATACAACATAGATGAATTTATTAAAGTCGCTGGCAGCCGTCAGCTCGATGACGATGTTTTCACGTGTGCTGGGTTTTGCGCGTGATGCAATTGTCGCCAGAATCTTTGGCGCAGGGATGGCGACAGATGCCTTTTTTGTGGCATTCAAACTTCCTAACCTGCTGCGCCGAATCTTTGCTGAGGGCGCTTTTTCGCAGGCGTTTGTGCCTATCCTGGCTGAGTACAAAAGTAAGCAAGGTGAAGATGCGACCCGCGTGTTTGTCGCTTACGTTTCCGGGCTGTTGACCCTGGCGCTGGCCGTGGTGACGGTCGCCGGGATGCTGGCTGCCCCGTGGGTGATTTTAGTCACCGCGCCTGGGTTTGCCGACACCGCCGACAAATTTGCGCTGACTACTCAACTGCTACGCATAACCTTTCCGTATATTCTGCTGATCTCACTGGCTTCGCTGGTTGGTGCGATCCTTAACACCTGGAACCGCTTTTCTATTCCGGCGTTTGCGCCGACTTTTCTGAATATCAGCATGATCGGTTTCGCGCTGTTTGCAGCACCTTATTTTCATCCTCCGGTGCTGGCGCTGGCGTGGGCCGTTACGGTTGGCGGCGTGCTACAACTGATTTACCAGCTGCCGCATCTGAAAAAAATTGGCATGCTGGTGCTGCCGCGGGTGAACTTCCACGATGCGGGTGCGATGCGCGTCGTCAAGCAAATGGGCCCGGCGATCCTTGGGGTTTCCGTCAGCCAGATTTCACTGATCATCAATACGATTTTTGCCTCGTTTCTGGCCTCTGGCTCGGTTTCATGGATGTACTATGCCGACCGTCTGATGGAGTTTCCGTCCGGCGTACTTGGCGTAGCGCTGGGGACTATCCTGCTGCCATCGCTGTCCAAAAGCTTTTCCAGCGGGAATCATGATGAGTACTGCCGGCTGATGGACTGGGGGCTGCGTTTATGTTTTCTGCTGGCATTACCGAGTGCCGTAGCATTAGGGATTCTGGCCAAACCGTTGACGGTGTCTCTGTTCCAGTACGGGAAATTTACTGCCTTTGACGCCGCCATGACTCAACGCGCGCTGGTGGCGTACTCGGTCGGTTTGATTGGCTTGATCGTGGTGAAAGTGTTGGCCCCAGGTTTTTATTCGCGCCAGGATATTAAAACGCCGGTCAAGATTGCCATTGTCACGCTGATTATGACCCAGGTAATGAACCTGGCGTTTATCGGACCGCTGAAACATGCCGGGTTGTCGCTATCGATTGGTCTGGCGGCGTGTCTGAACGCTTCACTACTGTACTGGCAGTTGCGTAAGCAGAAAATCTTCACCCCGCAACCGGGCTGGGCCTGGTTCCTGACGCGACTGGTGATTTCTGTACTGGTGATGTCGGCGGCGCTGGTCGGGATGCTATACATTATGCCGGACTGGTCGCAGGGAACGATGTTGTGGCGCCTGCTGCGTCTGATGGCTGTCGTAGTGGCAGGTATTGCCGCTTACTTTGCCGCGCTCGCCGTTCTGGGCTTTAAAGTGAAAGAGTTTGTGCGCCGGACGGCGTAACAGATCAATGCCGGATGGCGGCTTAACGCCTTATCCGGCCTACAAAACGCGTAGGCCTGATAAGCAAAGTGTTATCAGGCTTGCATCAGATAGAGAATTTTTTCCCGCCGCGGTGCGCAGCAGAGGTTTGACCGTTTGCGCCATACAGCGCCGGTTCCTGGTGCGGTTTCAGCACTTGTATTGCTTGTTGATTGCGCTCGATCTGTCCTTCCAGCAGCCAGCCATTGTGCTGATTGAGGTCGCGTAGGTGCTGTGTTTTCATGGTGATGGTTTGCCAACGCTCGGCAATTTCATCATTAGCACTGCGCGTGGCGTCATGCTCCAGACGGCGCTGCTGCTCCAGATAATCAAGGGTTGCCAGCAAAGAGCTTTTTTCTTCTGTAATACGCTGAAGCAGGCTGCCGTTGATATATCCTGCGGAAAGTTGCTGCTGTTCAGCATCCATTACCGTTTTCAGGTCATTGAGGACGGTCGTCATCTGGTCAAGTATTTCTGACAAACGAGTCATACTTTATTTACTCTGTAAGTAGCTCTGCGCCTCGCGGATCAGCGAGTCGGCAATTTTTCCAGTGTCCATCTTCAGCTCACCGTTACGGATCGCGGTTTTCAGTGCTTCGACGCGTTCCATATTGATGTCATTGGTGCCGGGCTGCATCAGTTTAGCCTGGGCGTCGCTCAGCATGACGCTGGTGCTGGTGGTGGCGGTGGTTTTTTCCTTCCGCGCTTTTTGTACCGGCGCATCGCTGGTTTCACGTGGCTGAACGGTACTTACTGGTTTCAATGGTGAGGTACGATCAATGCTCATTTTGTTTTTCCTCATCGAGGGGTTACGCTATAGCGGCCCGCTGTAATCATTGGTTGTTTATCTATCGGCACACGCTAAAAAATCTTTAACCTATTATAGGTTAATCAGAATATTCCCATCAGAATCGACGATGCCGCTCACCACCTGGCCTGAAACCATCCGCACTCGCGCATTCTGTGCAACGGCGGCATTGTTCAGCGCTTTGCCTTCGGCATTCACCCGAAAACCCTCTCCGTTGGCGATAACCAGTACGCGCTGACCGGCCTTGATCCGCCAGGCCTGGCGCAACATTGAAAGCTGTATCGGTTGACCTGGCACCAGATCGCGCAGGCTTACGGCATCCTGTACTTGACTCATATCCAGCACCGCGCGCGGTGGTAGTTGGTCCAGTCGACCTCGTTTTAACGTTACGCTGGCCTGAGTCAGGGCGCTACCCCGGGCTACGGGCGCGGCGGCTACCACGTAGTTTCCTGTGGCCTGCACGTTCACCTGCAGATAACGTTTTTCGTTGGCGCATCGCGCCAGCACGTTCACATTGCCCCACAGTTTTGCACTGCCGGACACGCTTAATGCGGGTTGCTCGCAGCTCGGCAGTAAGTTTGGTGACGTTCGGATAGTGACCATCACCTCATCGCTAAATCCGGCCAGACGCTGGGAGAACCATGCTGTTAGCTGAGAATTCAGGTCTTGCGCCAGCGTCATAGGGCTGAACAGCAGTGCTGCAACGACTATTCCACGTTTAAACGTTTGCATCAAAACCTCGTGCTTTTTCAGGTAGTGGCAGGATTTTACCTGTGTGACGCAGTCATCAACGCAACAAATAGCGACGCATTTTGCGTTTATTCCGGCGATAACGCGCGCGTAATGGGATTTAAGC
>OJIU01000235.1_pt1 | contig 25317 bp, 25 predicted proteins | sample 1595961 | NCBI WGS metagenome assembly OJIU01 (sample SAMEA4350144, study PRJEB24818) | metagenome | biome: human; feature: gut; material: faeces | place: Denmark | collected 2013-09
ACGGGTGTGGCGGCGCCCTTAGTGGGCGGGGTCAGAGGTGGATAAGTGACATGACGTTGTCACCTGCAGAGCATGCTGAGAGACTGGCGCGCTTAACTCAAAATTGTGGTCTGGACGGGGTAGTGTGTTCAGCGCAGGAAGCGGTGCGATTCAAGCAGGCGTTTGGTCAGGCATTTAAGCTGGTGACGCCAGGGATTCGTCCGGAAGGTAGCGAGGCGGGCGATCAGCGTCGTATTATGACGCCGGAGCAGGCGCAGTTAGCCGGTGTGGATTACATGGTGATTGGTCGTCCGGTCACGCAGTCTGCGGATCCCGCGCAGACGCTGAAGATGATCAACGCCTCCCTGAAACGAGGTGCGTAAATGAACGACTCAAACTCTCGTCTGGTCTATTCAACCGACTCCGGGCGTATTGATGAACCGAAAACGGCGCCTGAGCGTCCAAAAGGCGATGGCATTGTGCGTATCCAGCGCCAGACCAGTGGCCGCAAAGGTAAGGGCGTGTGTCTGATTACCGGTCTTGATCAAGACGATGCCGAACTGACCAAATTAGCCGCTGAACTGAAGAAAAAGTGTGGGTGCGGTGGGGCGGTAAAAGGCGGTGTGATTGAAATACAGGGTGACAAACGCGACCTGATTAAATCGTTGCTGGAAGCCAAAGGAATGAAGGTTAAACTGGCAGGCGGTTAATAAAAAAAGCCACGGAAAAAATCCGTGGCTTTTTAATAATACAGACCTGAAAAAGTAAACGTATTATTATATCGAGCCGTTCAACCGTAGATTATTTACCCACCTGGTGGCCAATTATACCACCTACTGCAGCACCACCCAGCGTACCCAGCGCGCTGCCATCAGTCAGGACTGCACCACCCACTGCACCCGCACCAGCGCCGATAGCGGTGTTACGGTCTCGTTTGGACCAGTTAGAGCAGGCACTCAGAGACATTGCCAGAGTAATTGCCAGAATGGCGGCGGTCATTTTTTTGCTCGTTACTAACATAATACTTTCTCCTGAATTATTGATTCACGGAATCCAGTGTTCTTTAAGAATAGCGCTAAATTAAGACTATAGAAGATATTTCCGTGAAACCGTGTAGCGAAGGCATTACAAACACTATCCTGAAGTTGGATGTTCGTTCCTGTTATATCGCTAACATTAATTTTACGACTTTATCCTGTTAACGACAGGTAAAAAGTCTTAATTGGACTGTCAGATAACTCTCAGAGAGGAGATGATTTGCCTGCTGACAAATCATCTGCTGAAGATTTTATGCGTGGGCATCAATGATATTGACGGTCAATCCTGAATGCTCGAGCTGCATTTGCACGCTGGCACTGAGTCTGGAGTCCGTTACTACACGGCTGAATCGCTCTAACGGACCCAACGTGTAAGGGTGGATGGCTTCGAATTTTGAGCTATCGGTTAGCACAATGACTTCTGCGCCTTTTTCCAGCACCGCGTTAACCACGTCAGAACGCATCATGTCGCGTCCGGTAAAGCCGGTGTCTGCTTGCCAGCCGTCAATGCCGATAAAGGCCTTGCTGAAGTGTACCTGCTGGATAAACTGGCGAGTTAAAGGGCCGACCATACTCTCGCTTTTTTTCTGGTAAATTCCACCGAGAAGAATTACCTCGCAGGGGGTTTCTTTCAGCAGATGGGCAATGTAGCTACTCACAGTGATAATGGTGACATCCTTTTGCTCAGCCAATGTTCTGGCCAGAAGCGCATTGCTGCTGCCGTTTTCAATGAACACGGACTCGCCTGGGCTTACCAGCGATGCGGCGAATTCAGCCAGCTCACGCTTCAGGGTGAAATTGGTCATCATGCGTGTTTCAACATCATCGCTGTTCAATGAAACAGCAAAGCCGTGCGCTCGGCGTAAATAACTCTGTTTTTCCAGCGTGTTCAGATCCTGTCGGATCGTCACTTCTGATACGCCGGTGAGTTTTGCCAGATCGGCGACGCTCATCTGACCTTTGTCGGTCACCATCTGCAAAATAGATTGTTGTCGGGAATTCATAGTATTAATTTTATAGCGATATCGTATCGGAAATTAAACGGAAACTGCATTATCCGCAGTTTGCTGATAGCAGCGACATCAAAAGTGCGATGTCATCAGATCTCCCACGGAGCCTTAGGCTTTTTCGCCAAAGATTCGGTATCTTCTTTGACAGTGTTTAACAGTTCAGCCTTCAGAATTTCAAGGTTATGGATGGCTGAGTGGTAATCACCTGCAACGAGGATATCCAGCACGGTATCAATACGTTCGGCCAGACGCTGAGCGTCGATATCAGACATGGTCATCATCCTAATGGCAATAGAGTTTGAATTTCATGATGCAGAATTTCATGGCAAAAGAGAAGGGAAAAATAGTATTAACCTGAACGATTGGAGAATATTATATATTCTGTGATTACATGCAGATAAGATCTCCATGTAATGTCCATTTATGGCTATTCACTACGTATAATTTCTCTACATTAACGCAATTTTTTACTCAGATGTCGGCGATACCAACGTTCAAATGCGGCTGCTGGCATTGGTTTAGCGAATAAAAACCCCTGACGCTCATTGACGCCATTTTTGGTCAGAAACGCATCCTCTTTCGCGCTTTCCACGCCTTCAGCAATCACCTGCAGGTTTAGCGCCTGTGCTACTGCAACAATGGCTCGCACCAGCGACTGTGAAATGGATTGCTTGTGTACATCTCGGACAAATGTCTGATCCAGTTTAATTGCATCCAGCGGGAAGCGGGCCAGTTGCGACAGCGACGAATAACCGGTACCAAAATCATCCAAATGGATTTGCGCTCCCAACTGGCTAAATTGCTGAATAACGGACAACGCCAGTTGTTCATTTTCAATCAGGCTGCTTTCCGTTAATTCAACATCGATGGGGCAATACTCAAAGTTGAGTTCCTGAAGTACCTGCTTCAGTGCGGTAAAAAGCGTCTGGTCGGCGAGCTGGCGGGCAGAAACGTTTACCGCCACGCGCAGGTTTATGCCCTTGGCGCGCCATTTCGCGACCTGGCGCACTACGTCGAGAATAACCCAACGACCCAGCGGGACGATGAGCCCCGATTCCTCGGCGTAGGAGATAAACTCCAGTGGGGGAATGAGGCCACGTTCCGGGGACTGCCAGCGTACCAGCGCCTCCAGACTACGCACTTCACCGCGCCAGGTTATCTTTGGCTGATAATGGATAACCAACTGATCGTTTTCCAGCGCCTTACGCAGATTGGTATCCAGCCACAGATATTCAAATACGCGCTGATTCATTTCCGGAGAGAAAACACAAAACTGTCCGCGACCGCCTTCTTTTGCGGTGTACATGGCTGTATCCGCATTACGAATGACGCTCTCGCAGTCCTGACCATGCTGAGGGGCGAGGGAAATACCAATAGAGCATCCGGTATAGATTTCAATCAGGCCGATGCGAAATGGCTGGCGCAGGCGCGTCAGAATGCGTGATGCGGTAGCTTCCAGTGTGCCCTGGGATGTTTCGGTGGCCAGGACAATGAATTCATCGCCGCCAAACCGCGCCAGTATCTGGTTGTCGTCGAGACAACTGAGGATTGCCAGCGATACGCTTTGTAATAATTGATCGCCAAACATATGCCCGTAGGCATCGTTTACCTTTTTGAAGTTATCCAGATCGAGGTACACAATCCCGACCTGCGTATCGCCTGCGTTCTCAATCGCATTGCCGATCAGTTCATGAATTGCGTTGCGGTTAGGTAAGCCTGTGATGGAGTCGGTATTTGCCAACACCCGCAGTCGCTCCTGCGCGCGGCGTTCTTCAGTGATATCGGTCCCGGAACAGATCAGAAATATTTCGTTCTTGCCGCTACCGTTATGCACAAATTTATTGCGAAACAGAAACAGACGCTGGCCTTTGCAGGTTTTCACCCAGCGCTCAACCTCATACGAATTACCTTCGCGGAAAAAGACCTCGATATTGCGCCGTGAAGCCGCAGCCTCACGTCGACTCATAAATAATGTGAATACACTTTGGCCAATGACTTCACGTTCTTTGAGTCCGGTATACTCTTCGCACAGTCGATTAAACCGCTGAATGGTGCCCATGCGATCAAGAATGACAATGACTGAATTGGCTTCAGAAACCCCCTGGTCGGCAAAAGAACGGCCATGAGCCAGGTCGCGGGCGACGGAAGGGGTGTCATCCCAGGCGGATGCGCTTCCGGCCCATTCGCGTTTATTGATTTTTCGACCGACCAGATGCACTGGTATGTCATCATCTTCAATGGGCAACGTCATTAACAGACTTGACGTAATCACCGTCATCTCGCGAATGCGATCGGCTTGTTCAGGTGATAACTCGATGGTCTGATCGGCGCCTGACGTTTCGTCGATAGAGAAATGCAGGATGTTGCAATCCTCTGACAAACGCCAGTAGGGGTTATGAGTGCCCACATAGCTATACAACGTAACCAGCTCCCGGACGTCTTTCATGATGTGTACTATCCCGTTTAAAGCGCATAGAGCCTCAAAAGTAAGGGTAGCCATGATTCATTCAGGGTGATTATGGCTGAACGTATTGTTTTTTTTATATATTTATGTGTAATCCAGAATCCGTAAAAAGCAAAGCAAACGGAACTGAAAATAGTAAAAAAATAATTTTGACCGATTGAAAGAAGTGTAGTGCCTGGTGGGAATTTGGGCGGAAAAAAGAAAACGACCTTTCACAAAATGAGAAAGGTCGCTGGATTACGACATTTTACATGGCGGGACGTGCGATAACGCTGCGGGTTTCCATCCGCACTTCGGCGATAGTTACGTCAATCACATCCGTGACTTTGTAAACCACTTCACCTTTAATTTGTACAGTGCCGCTTTCCTGGCTGCATACCAGTTCGTCACGAACGGCGTGCAGGAACGGGGCAGGAATAAATGCAACAGCGCCATTATCAATTAAACGCACACGCATGCCGCCACGGCTGACGTCAATGATCTCGGCGGCAAAGCGGGTATCGGTCCCGGCTTTGTCGCTCAGGAAACGGGCGTATAACCAGTCACCAACATCACGCTCAGCCATCCGGTTCAGGCGACGACGTTCCGCCATTTGCACGGTGGTATCATCCTGAGGGCGGGCGATGTTTTCACCTTTGATGACGGCCTTAAGCAGGCGGTGGTTGATCATATCGCCATACTTACGAATAGGAGATGTCCAGGTGGCATAAGCCTCCAGACCCAGCCCAAAGTGCGGACCTGGCTCGATACTTATTTCAGCGTAAGACTGGAAGCGGCGAATTCGACTGTCGAGGAAACCAGAAGGCTGCGCATCCAGTTCGCGGCGCAGTTTGCAGAAACCTTCCAGCGTCAGGACCTCTTCGGCATCCACGTGCATGCCATGGGTTTTCAACAGCGCGGCCAGAGCGTCGGCGTTAGCGGGGTCAAATCCCATATGGACGTTATAAATACCGAAGCCCAGCTTGTCGCGAAGCACGCGGGCGGCACAAATGTTCGCCGCAATCATGGATTCTTCCACGATACGGTTTGCGATGCGGCGCGGTTCTGCGACGATGTCCAGCACTTCGCCTTTTTCACCCAGAACGAAACGATAATCCGGGCGATCTTTAAATACCAGTGCATGATTATGACGCCACTCACCACGACTCAGGCAAATACGGTGCAGCAGGCAGATTTGTTCAGCAATCGCGTCGTTTTCAGGCTGCCAGTCGCCTGCGCCTTCCAGCCAGTCGGAGACGTTGTCGTAGACCAGCTTCGCTTTCGACTCAATCGTTGCTGCGAAGAACGTGAAGTTGTCTTCAATCGCGCCATCCGCGGTGATGGTCATCCGACATGCCAGAACCGGACGCTCAACGTTTGCACGCAGAGAGCACAAATCGTCAGACAGTTCACGTGGCAGCATCGGGATATTGAATCCCGGCAGATAGTTAGTAAACGCGCGAATTTTTGCCGTTTTATCCAGTTTGCTGCCTTCTGCAATCCAGGCGGTAGGATCGGCAATGGCGACAGTTAATTGCAATTTGCCGTCGGCCAGTTCTTCAGCATACAGCGCATCGTCCATATCTTCGGTGCTGGCGCTGTCGATAGTGACAAAGTTGAGGGCGGTTAAGTCCTCACGAACCAGACCTTCATCCAGCATCTCAGTTGCCACACCGTCCGGTGCTTCTTTTTCGAGATTATGGCGTGCCAGCGTGACCCACCACGGAACAAAGTGGTCATCAGCAAACGTGATAAATTGGGTTAACTCGGCATAGAAGGTGCGATCGCCTTTCAGCGGGTGGCGGCGCATTTCAGCTACGGCCCAATCACCTTCTTTAAATTCATGCTCGACGCCGCGGGCGGCACGGCAAGGAATAGCATCTTTCAGTAACGGATGATCTGGCACAATCGCCAGGCGGTCATTTTTGCCCTGAACTTTACCCACGAAGCGCGTCAGGAAGGGTTCGATCAGTTCTTCCGGCTCGGCAGATTCACGATCTTTTTCTGTATGGATAACCGCTACTATACGGTCGCCATGCATGACTTTTTTCATCTGCGGGGGCGGAATGAAATAGCTTTTTTGTGCATCGACTTCCAGGAAGCCAAAGCCTTTTTCCGTGGCTTTTACCACCCCTTCAGCACGTGGCGTCTGGGAATGCAGTTGCTGTTTAAGCTGCGCTAGCAGCGGGTTGTCCTGAAGCATAATTGTCTATTTTCGTGGCTAAAAGAGCGGCTGACAGTTTTACGCGATTCTATCAGTTGCGGCAAGCGCTCTTTCAGTAAGTGGATCGGTTAACAAGTCTCGCCCAGCGCGATTTTCAAGCGATTCAACCATCCGCACAATCCGCTCCAGGCCAGCAGGTTAATCGCTTGTTCAGAGGAGATGTCCTGATCGAACAAGGGAGTTAACAGCGCGGCGCTAAAGCGGTCAGGCGCTCGGGTTAGCCATTGTACCGCCTGCAGGGTGACGCGCTCAACCGGATGTCGTTGTTCCCAACGCTGTAATTCACGCTCATCCAGGCGAAGCAGGGCGATGACCTCGGCTAATTCATTTGCTGTGTGAGTATGTTCATTAAAGCAGGCCACGCTGCCGTTAATCCGTGACGTCATTAGCACCGTCAGAGAAAATGCCCGCGCCGGTACAGCGCTGCGCCGGGTACTGGAAATAAGCGTCGCAAGTAAATCCAAAATGACCGGTGAATGAATCAGTAATGGCGCCAGAGCTTGCAGTTCATTGGGATAACGTCTGGTCGCCGCCTCATCAAGACCAGGATGTTTTTCTATCGGGAATGGCGCAGCGTGCCAGGTTGTGTTTGTTGCATTAAATGGCGCAGCGTGAGCGAATTGCTGTATATCCAGTCCCGGAATTCGGCGTACCGGATGTCCGGACCAGGCCTGAAACAGGGCTACGATACGGGCCTGAAAACCGACGAATCCGATAATTTGATTCATCAAAATGGTATCGCTGGTGGTCAGCCCGACAGCATCCAGATGCTGGCGATCGCGTGCACCTATCACGGCAGGAGAGCTGGCAAGTTGACGCGCATATTGGGTGATTTGCGCCAGTCGATGGTTACTCTCCCGTGAGGAGTCCGGCCCAGGAAGCGGTGTTAAACGTGCGGCATAGTGATTACACAATCGCTGGACGCCATACACCTGAGCGACAGTTAAGGCTGTACTCATCCGATCATAGGCGCTGAATGTGTGCATCTGATCCTGGTTTACATGAGCCGGGAAGAGGATCTGGGCGAGTTTACGGGCAGGAGTTAACCAGGATTGAAAAGGCAAAAGGGCGTCATCAGGTATCGCCAGATCCAGTAAAAAGCTGTCGTCGACATGAGCGGCTTCCGGCACCAGCGGCAAAACATCTTGCGGATACGTGCTGGATTGCGTCTCATGATACCAGTGGCTTTTGCCTTCAATTCGGCGTTGTTCCATGGGCGGTCCTTGGTCTAAAAAGTGGCGACCCGGACACGTCGTCATACCACTACGCCGGATCGTTTGCGCTGCAATATCCTGACGTAAGCAGAAGAGGGGATGAAAGATTGTTACGTGATAATAAATATCAGAAAAGCATATATGGCGGCGGGTAGAGAAGAGTCATGGGCGGGTTAATTCCGCCCATTGGGGACTTACGATTATTTCAGTTCCAGCTCGTTCATAGCCGCGATGCTGAAGCCACCATCGACGTGAACGACTTCACCAGAGATGCCGGCAGCGAGATCGGAGCACAGGAATGCCGCGGAGTTACCCACATCTTCAATGGTTACAGTGCGGCGAATCGGCGTAACCGCTTCACAATGCGCCAGCATTTTACGGAAATCTTTAATGCCGGAAGCGGCAAGTGTCCGGATAGGACCTGCGGAAATAGCGTTCACACGCACGCCTTCAGGACCCATCGCATTAGCCATGTAGCGAACGTTCGCTTCCAGAGAGGCTTTCGCCAGGCCCATCACATTGTAATTAGGGATGGCGCGCTCAGCGCCTAAATAGGATAGCGTCAGCAGCGCAGAGCCTGGATTCAGCATGGAACGGCAGGCCTTTGCCATCGCTACAAAGCTGTAAGCGCTAATGTCATGAGCAATTTTGAAGCCTTCGCGGGTGACTGCATTCACGTAGTCGCCATCCAGTTGGTCAGCGGGCGCGAATCCAATTGAGTGAACGAAACCATCGAATTTCGGCCAGGCTTTGCTTAGTTCCGAAAACATTGCATCAATGCTGGCGTCTTCCGCCACATCACACTGCAGTACGATGCTGGAACCCAGTTGAGCTGCAAATTCTTCCACGCGGACTTTTAGTTTGTCGTTCTGGTATGTGAAAGCCAGTTCAGCGCCTTCGCGATGCATTGCCTGAGCGATACCCCAGGCGATAGAAAGTTTGCTGGCAAGACCCGTTACCAGAATACGCTTACCGGAAAGGAAACCCATAGTTTTAATCCTTATGGTCATTGCTTATTTTTAGCAATCAATGAGTTATGATCACAATTTCAAGCTTGCCCGAAATGGGCTGCAATTATATCCCACTCTTTGTTCCTTGTAGAAGAGTAATCAGCCCGCAGTGACAATCACTACCCATGACATATGAGGATCATACAAGCGCGGAAGGATGGAGAAAATACAAGGCTTTAAAGGCATCTCAATGGTATTATTAACTGCTAGCTTATGTTTATAAACATAGCAAGGTAGGAACTTTCTTAAAACAAAAAATATGACCAGATTCAGTTCGTTATGATATATTGTTTTTATCGATCGATATTGATACATTGATCGATATTATTGATTGATTGTGATTAAAAGTGCATTATCAGGAAGTTATGATCAATTGGAGTGGTCTTATGCACTATCATTTCATCGCGGAACCGATGAGAGACACAACTGATACGTTACTGGGAGTTGAGATGAGCGCCCGGTTTGCTTCAGATACGGTTTCTCCGTTACATCCGGAGTTCATCATTTCAGCGTGGAATAGCGAACAAAAACGTCATTTCATGCTCGAGCAAATTCGATTAATTGCCGAAAAACGTGACTGGTTTGAAAGCCACAACCTTTTCTGTACTCTGAACCTTATTGATGAAATGGCGCTACTGGCGATTGGAGACCCGATCGTCAAATCGGCATTACATGCAATGCCATTTGTGGCACTGGAACTTTCAGAACGTTTTCTGACGAATACCGTGTGTCTGAATAATCTACTGATTAATTCACTTCGCGACGGCCCAAACGCATTATGGCTGGGCGATCTGGGTTCCGGCAGCATTGGTGCCAGTCCGCTGGTGTGCGGTCGTTTTGACGTTGTGAAGCTGGATCGTGGTTTCTTCCTGGAGCAGGTTGAAAAACCAATGTTCCCGGTGCTAATGAAAAACATTCGTGAATATTGCGACCGTATTGCAGTGGAGGGCGTGGAAACAGCACATCTTATCGACGAGGCAGGCGCTGCGGGTGTTTGGGTGATGCAGGGAACCCTTTTCCCTTCGGTTGCTTTTAGCGAGGTAGATACACTGCTCTTACCCAGCGTTTGCCACTGAGTGCAAAATTGCCCTCCGCTGAAGGAGGGCTGCATCTGCTAGCGATCTTTACGCCACGCGTCAGCGGTAAGCGCTTCGCCGAAATGGCCTGCAATCAGGCGACGGGTAAGCTCATGCAGCGGCGAGGCCAGAACATCTGCTGTGCTGCCGCGTTCAACTACTTCCCCCTGGTGCATGACTAATACCTGATCGCTGATATGCTTCATCATGCCAATGTGTTGGGTCACATAAATATATGAAATACCCTGTTTTTCCTGCAATTCCAGCATCAGATTGATGAGCTGCGAACGCATCGACATGTCGAGAGAGGCCAGAGCCTCGTCGGCGATAATTACTTTGGGTCGTAAAATGAGCGCTCGAGCAAGGCCCAGACGCTGTTTTTGTCCCGGGGCCAGCATATGCGGGTAATAACTCACATGGTCAGGCAGCAGACCGACCATACGCATGGTCTCGACGATCTGTTTGCGACGCTGTTCCGGCTCGAGGTCGGTGTTAAGACGTAGCGGGAAATCGAGGATCTGTGAGATACGCTGCCGCGGGTTAAGTGACGTTGACGGATCCTGGAAAATCATCCTGATACGCTGACTACGGAATGAGTAATCGCCATATTTTAACGGGTGATCGTCAATCAGTACCTCACCGCTGGTGGGCTCAATCATACCGGCCAGCATCTTCGCCAGAGTAGACTTACCAGAACCATTTTCGCCTATCACGGCGAGCGTCTGACGCTCGCGCAGGGTAAAGCTCAGGGGCTTAACGGCTTCAACGGTCTGACGGCGAAATAAGCCCGTCCGGTAGCGAAAGGTTTTGCTCAGATTACGAACTTCGAGCAGGGTTTCTACCATCTCACTCTCTCTCCATATTCAGCGGGAAATGACAGGCGTAGAGATGATTCTTTGCTCCGGTCAGTCTTGGGGTTTCGATACATTCGCGCTGAGCATAAGGGCAGCGCGGCCCCAGACGACAGCCGATAGGTAATTGTTCCAGCAATGGAATTGCTCCTGGCATGGTATTCAGGCGGCTTTTGTGCGGCATTGCGCTACCAAAATCAGGAATGGCGCGAATCAACGCCTGAGTGTAAGGATGATGCGGAATCGTCACCAGGTCCTTACTGGGCGCAGTTTCCACCGTTTGCCCGCAGTACATCACGTTAACTTTGTCTGCCCACTGGCTGAGCATTTGCAGGTCATGGCTTATCAGCAAAATGGTGGTGTTGCTGTTTTGATTTAGCCGGGTCAGCAGGCGGAAAATTTGCGCCTGAGTGGTGGGTTCCATCGCGTTCGTCGGTTCGTCGGCAATCAGCAAGCGTGGCTGATTAGCCAGGGCGATAGCGATCATCACCTTCTGGCATTCGCCGTCGGTGAGTTCGTACGGAAAGCTGCGCATGGCATCTTTATGATCTTTTATCCCGACGCGGTGCAGGAGTTCAATCGCGCGGCGTTTGCGCCAGCCAATGCGCTGCCACCAGCGGCCCTTGTAGGTCCATGCCGGAATATTTTGCATTAGCTGACGTCCGATGCGCTCGGAGGGGTCGAGACACGATTGCGGTTCCTGAAAGATCATAGAAACGTTATGACCGACCAGCTTGCGTCGTTCACGAGCTGAAAGGCGCAGCAGATCGATATCATCAAAGCGCATACGGTCTGCGGTTACGCGCCAGTTATCTTTAGCAACGCCGCAAATGGCCTTGGCGATTAGGCTTTTTCCGGACCCGGACTCGCCGACCAACCCGCGGATTTCACCTTCATTGAGGGTCATGCTGACGCGGTCAACCGCCTTTACCCACTCGTCGCCGGTCCTGAATTCAATGGTCAGGTTACGGATATCCAGTAATGGCATTATTCCACCCCCGCAATAATTGCGCGGCGCACGCCATCACCCAGCAGGTTAACCAGCAGCACGCTTATCATAATCGCTGCACCTGGCAGCATCACCGTCCACGGCGCGACATAAATCAGCTCCAGCGCGTCGCCCAGCATGGCTCCCCATTCTGGTGACGGCAACTGTGCGCCAAGGTCGAGAAAACCCAGCGCGGCGATGTCCAGAATCGCCATCGACAGCGCACGGGTAATTTCGGTGATAAGCCCAGCGGTAATATTGGGCAGAACGGCGAACCACAGAATATTGAGTGTGGTTGCGCCGTCCAGACGAGCGGCAATAACGTACTCTTTTTCCAGCTCGTCATGCACCATGCTGTAGACGGAGCGTACCATGCGCGGCAGCAGCGCCAGCCAGACGGCAAACATCGCGTGGGTCAGATGCGGCCCCGCAAAGGCCACCACAATAATCGCCAGCAGCAGCGAAGGGATCGAGAGCAGAGTGTCCAGAATGTGGTTCAGTACCGCGGAGCGCAAACCGTGCGTCGCACCGGCAACCACGCCCAGCAACAGACCACACAGGGTAGCGGCGAGGGTGACGACAAACGCGCCGCCAACGGTCGGGGCCGCACCGCTGAGCAGGCGGCTTAACACGTCACGCCCCAGATCGTCAGTTCCGAGGAAAAATGAGACTTCGCCATAGCGCGACCATGACGGCGGTAAAAGCTGATAACCGAGAAACTGCTGGTCGATGCCATAAGGGGCAAACCAACCGCCAAAAACACACAGAATCGCTAATCCCGCGCAACCATACAGGCCAATCATCGCCGTCGCATCGCCGTAAAAATTACGCCATGCGGTGCGTAGCGTACCCGGTGGGCGCTTTTCGCTGTAGACGCTATCGTAAGGCATACCATTCCTTATGTTTCAGAGGGTTAGCCATAGCACCCAAAATATCAGAGATGACGTTGACGATGATAACCAGTGAGCCAATCACCATAACGCCCGCCGAAATCGCCGCGTAATCCTGCTGGCGAATCGCGTTAATCAGCCAACGGCCAAGGCCAGGCCAGCTAAAGACCATCTCGGTGATCATCGCCAGCGTCAGCATGGTGGAAAACTGTAAACCCAGGCGCGGGATCACCGGCGGGAGGGCGTTGTGCAGGACGTGACGGCGCAGAATTGTTAAGCGTGACAGACCACGCGTGGCGGCCGCTTTGATGTAGTTTTGATCAAAGACCTCGATGGTGCTGATACGCATCAGGCGAATAACTTCGGTAGTAGGGGCGACGGAAAGCGTCAACACCGGGAGCACCATGTGCCGGATTGCGCTGACCAGCATTTCATCGCGCCAGGGCGAGTCGGAGATCCACGCATCAATAATGGCAAAACCGGTAACGGGTTTTACTTCGTAGAGCAGATCAAAACGGCCCGACACGGGAAGCCAGCCGAGGGTCAGTGAGAAGAGCAATGTCAGCAACAGCGCCAGCCAAAAAACCGGAATCGAAAAACCCATTAGCGCTAATGCGCTGATGCAGCGGTCCTGCCATTTGTTCCGCGTGATGCCTGCCAACATACCAACGGGGATCCCGACCATCAGCGCAAAACCAAAGGCCAGAATGCACAGTTCCATCGTCGCCGGGAACACCTCCTTCAACTGTTCTGAAATCAATTGGCCATTAATACTGGAGACGCCGAAATCCCAGTGGATGAGGCCATTGAACCAGAATACCCAGGCGTTCCACAGTGATGCGCCCTGTAACGGCGCATGAGGTGTGAAGTAGCTCAGACTGAATCCAATAAAGGTCAGAAAGAACAGGGTGATCAGCAGCAATAAAAAACGGCGCAAGGTGAAGATAATCATGGTTTTTTCACCTCATCTTTCTTTTCCCTGGAAACCCCGGCAAAAGAGGCATTACCGAACGGACTGAGCACCAGCCCTTTAATATCGTAGCGGTAAGCCTGCAGACGCAGTGAAGAGGCCAGCGGCAGGATTGGTAACTCTTTCGCGAGAATATTTTGCGCTTCGTCATAGGCATCAATTCGCGATGAGAGCTGCTGCGACGAGAGGGCTTTGCGCAGAACGCTGTCAAATTCCGGATTACACCAGTGGGCGAAGTTGGTTTGCGAGTTGATGGCGGCACAGCTTAGCAACGGTCGGAAAAAACTGTCAGGATCGTTACTGTCCGTCGCCCAGCCGGATAACGTCAGATCATGGTTCATATCCATTAATCGCGCCTCCTGAAATCGACCTTCTACCGGAATGATTTTCACTTTCACACCCACCTGAGCCATATCTGCCTGAATCAGCTCGGCGGTTTTCAGCGGACTTGGGTTCCAGGCCTGTGAGCTGGTGGGAACCCAAAGTTGCAAGGTCAGGTTCTCCAGCCCCAGCGCTTTTAACTGTTCGCGCGATTTTGCCGGGTTGTATTCTGTAATTTTAGCTTCGTTGTCATATGCCCACGAGGCGCGAGGCAAAATAGATGCTGCTGTTTCCGCCGTCCCGTAGTAGATGGACTGCATCAGCCGTTGGTTATTAATGGCCAGCGCCAGCGCATGCCGCACGGCAGGGTTATCCAGCGGCGGTTTATTGGTGTTGAATGCCAGATACGCGATGTTCATCCCCGGACGCAGTGTCAGACGCAGGCGTGGGTCATCACGCAAAATGCTGAGCTGGCTGGCGGCAGGCCAGGCCAGAACGTCGCACTCGCCGGTCAGGAGTTTCGATAAGCGTCCGGTGCCGCCGGAGCCAAGGTCCACAACCACCTGCGGCATCAGCGGAGTACCACGCCAGAATTTTTCATGACGCTGCAGTCGAATATATTGGCCGGCGCGATTCTCCGAAAGCTGGTATGGGCCCGTGCCGACGGGTTGTCTGTCGAGCAGTTCCTGGCGATCCTGTTTTGCAAGGTTAGCCGCATATTCCGCTGACATCACCGAAGCATAGTGCGTGGCAAGGTGCCACATAAAGGAGGCATCGGGCTGGGTTAAGCGAAATTCAACGGTGTTATTGTCCAGCTTGCGTACGCTTTGGACGTTATCGGCGAACTGTAAACTGTCGAAGTAGGGGAAACTACTGCCGTTCACATTATGCCACGGATGCTGGCGATCAAAGATGCGCTCGAAGGTAAACACCACGTCGTCCGCATTCAGTTTACGGGTGGGGGTAAACCAGGCAGTCTTCTGAAACTGGACGTCACGACGCAGGTGGAAGCGGTAGGTTGCGCCGTTATCCAGCACCTCCCAGCTTTCGGCCAGCTCAGGCACCAGTCGATAGGTGTACGGGTCGACATCAAGCAGTCGGTCATACAATTGGGCCGCCAGCGTGTCGACAATGAGGCCGCTGCTCGCTTTTTGCGGATTGAACGTATTGACCTGCCCGCTGACGCAATAGACAAAGCCGCTGTCACGAATATCAGCGTGCGAAGCCTGTTCAGGCGCGGCAGCAGCCTGACCACTCAGAAATCCAGCCATCACGATCAGAGATGATAAAACCAGGCGCATAATTTTAAAGGATTATAAATAAAGAGGCTATCTTACTAATACTTAATGACATTTGCCATTACCGTTTGTGTTTGGGGGCAGCAAGGGTGATAACCGCGAATTCAACATCGCGACATGTTCAACATTCATACCCGCTATCCACTTTGAATCTACTCTGTTAACTATCTTAGCATTTTCATGACCCATCTGACTCGCTTAAACGCGTGATTCGCTGGCAGACAGAAAAACGTGAGGGAAAAGAGGGGAGGAAATGACCATGACGGGCAGAAGTGAGCATTAGCAAAATCGTAGGAATAAAGAAAATCGACCGGGAAGAGTGGCTTCCTTCCCGGTTATTGCGTTACTTCTGGATCTTATTTACGCGAACCACTGGTGGTTGCATTTTCGCATCGAGGCTACCGTTAATACTGATTATGTGATCGGGTTTAACCGTTCGGCCATCGAAAACCGCGTGTGGAATTAAAGTCTGGATACTGCCGGTTTTATCACGAAAGATAAATTTGTCTCCGCCTTGATCCTCGATGAGATTACCTCGTAGAGAAATGGTCGCACCGTCATGCATCGTTTTGGCCTGTTCGACAGTCATGATTCTTGCATCTTCGGTCCCACGATAACCTTCATCCAGAGCGTGGGCTGGCGGTGGAGCTGTATCATTTTTCAACCCGCCGTTATCATCAGCAAGCGCTGGCGACAATAAAAAACAACATAATAATGGCGTTATGGATAATTTCATACGTTCTCCCTTTTGCCTGGGGTGAGATGTAAATTGTGGTTGCTATTTATTAATACTGCGAACTGGAAAAGTCTCAAATGATATTGTTCAAATTAAGTCTAACGTTGGTGGGGATATAAGCGTAACGGTAGGGGGAAGTAGGGAGGGGAATATTCCGAGAAAATTAAGTACTGCTGGGGAATATAGGTCATGCCATTCATTTTGGTCTACGCTTATTAGTCTTTGTGATAAATAAAGAGAGGTAATTGCATGGCTGGCTTAAACAAGGAAAAAAAGACCATCAATAAAACCAATTCTGCGCGTTTTCCGGCGCCGCCTTTTCAACAGCAGCAGCAGCCCTTTCCAGGGCTGGCGGGGAAAATGCAACCGCGTCCCGACCATGGAGAAGACAGCTATCAGGGAAGCGGTCGCCTGAATGGGCGCAAGGTATTAATTACCGGTGGGGATTCAGGGATTGGTCGTGCTGTTGCTATTGCCTATGCTCGTGAAGGCGCTGATGTTGCGATCAACTATTTACCTGAAGAAGAAGACGATGCGTGTGAAGTGGTCGACCTGATAAATAAAGCAGGCAGAAATGTTTTGGCCATCCCCGGAGATATTCGTGATGAGGCTTTTTGCGGTCATCTGGTAACACAGGCGGTTAAAGGACTGGGAGGGTTGGATATCCTCGTCAATAATGCGGGTCGTCAGCAATTTTGTGAGTCAATTGAGGAACTCACCACAGAAGATTTCGACGCAACATTTAAGACCAATGTCTACGCTATGTTTTGGATCACCAAAGCGGCCATCCCCCATCTTTCACCAGACAGCGTGATAATTAATACCTCCTCGGTACAGGCTTATGAGCCAAGTGAAATCTTGCTTGATTATGCTCAGACTAAAGCAGCTATCGTGGCATTTACTAAATCGCTGGCGAAACAGCTGGCCCCGAAAGGGATCCGTGTTAATGCCGTCGCGCCGGGTCCATACTGGACGGTGCTGCAGTGTTGTGGCGGTCAACCGCAGGAAAAGGTGGAGAAATTTGGGGCAAATGCGCCGCTGGGACGTCCTGGACAACCGGTGGAAATCGCGCCGCTTTATGTCACCCTGGCCGCTCAGGAGAACAGCTATACGTCTGGTCAGGTCTGGTGTTCTGATGGGGGGACCGGAACCCTCTAACGTTTATGCTCTGTACGTCGAAAGTGACTTTTAAGGCAAAGACGAACACTATTGTATAAGGGCGGGAGCGGTACTTACCGCTCCAAGAATGTTAACCAATCACCGCGATACCAAGCCGCTCCATCAGCAACGCTGCCTGATAGCTATCCAATTTGACGCCTTGTAAATCTACACCCCGAATATCTAAATCACCCAGTTCTGAATTGGTCAAATCACAGTGCGTGAAGTTTGCGGCCCGCCAGTCGAACGCTGAAAATTCACCGCCCGAGAGATCTGATCCACTGAACGTTGCACCCGCTACCTGAGTTCCCATCCAGCGGTTTTCCCACAGCTCGCACTTTTCCAGGACAACCTTCGAAAAGTTGGCGTAGCTTAGATTGGTATTCGTGATGTATGCGCTGCAAAACCAGGTCCGCGTGGTGATCATGTTCATAAAACTCGCGCCGCGAAAATCTGAACCCTGCGCGCGGCAGTGGCGAATTTCAATTCCCAGGGCACTGGCGTTGCGAAAATCCGCCATGGATAAATCGCAACTTTTAAAAATGGCATCTTTCAGCATTGCGCGACTAAAATTACACCCTTTCTGGCTTTCGCGATCATAAAACTGACAGCCGATAAATTCAGTGCCGCTAAGATCGGCCCCTGAAAAATCACAGTTAAAAAAAGTACTGTTTTCAACTTTTTCCCCGGTGAAGCGGTTTCTGTCAATTTTTTCGCTAACTAATGCCAGAGTCATAATGATACACCTGTTTTTTTATACAGTGATTTCATCATGGTAATCTGTTTTAACGCTATGCGTCAAATCCTCCAGTATAACGTCGGCGAAAGTGTCCTAAATCTGGTGTTTCTTCAGCAAGGCACGAAGCTGATGGTAAGTCAGACCCAGTAGTTCAGCGGCCTTTTTCTGATTAAATTTCGCTTGCTGCAAGCTGGTTTGTAAAAAGTCTTTCTCTTGTTGCTGCTGGAATTCACGCAAATCCAGCGGTAATGCTGCAGATGCCAGCGTTGTTTCCTCTACCTGCGGCTGCGCAACATGGCGACGGAAGGGGTCGATGATTATCTCATCCAGCGGGTAATCGCTGGTACCGTGCCGGTATACGGAACGCTCCACGACGTTTTTTAGTTCACGAATATTGCCCGGCCAACGGTAGTGGAGGAGGGTCTCCCTGGCCTCGGCGGTAAACCCCGGGAACAGCGGTAACCCGATCTCACGGCACATCTGAATGGCAAAGTGTTCGGCCATTAACATGATGTCGCTTTGACGCTCGCGTAACGGGGGAAGTTGCACCACGTCAAAGGCCAGACGATCCAGCAGGTCCGCACGGAAAGTGCCTTCGCTGACCATACGTGGCAGGTCGGCATTGGTCGCACAAACCAGGCGTACGTTAACCTGCAATGGCTGGCTGCCGCCAACGCGCTCCAGCTCGCCATACTCAATGACGCGCAACAGTTTTTCCTGCACCAGCATGGGGGCAGTCGCCAGCTCGTCAAGAAACAGCGTGCCGCCATCGGCGCGTTCGAAACGTCCAGGGTGGCGTTTTTGCGCGCCGGTAAAGGCACCCGCTTCGTGACCAAACAGTTCGGAATCGAGTAAGTTCTCGTTGAGCGCCGCGCAGTTAAGTGAAATAAACGGGCCTTGCCAACGCGTAGAGAGGTAGTGCAGGCGGTTGGCAATAAGCTCTTTCCCTGTACCGCGCTCACCGATAACCAGCACAGGTTTATCCAGTGGCGCCAGATGAGAAACCTGCTCCAGCACTTCAATAAAGCTGTTTGCTTCACCCAGAAGATTATCTTTGTATTCTGCCATGATGAAATTCACCATTTGTTAGTGTTATTCACCAATTTACCCTAATTATCTCGACAGGTAAAATTAGATATAATTATTAGAATCAATGAGATAAAAAGTTGGCACGCCAAGTGCATTACGAAATCAGCAGGGCATAGCCCGATATCAGAACAGTAAGTGAGGATTACATTATGGGTATTTTTTCTCGTTTTGCCGACATCGTGAACGCCAACATTAATGCGTTGCTGGAAAAGGCTGAAGATCCGCAGAAGCTGGTGCGGTTAATGATCCAGGAAATGGAAGATACGCTGGTTGAGGTGCGTTCAAATTCCGCACGCGCTCTGGCAGAAAAGAAACAATTATCTCGCCGTATTGAACAGGCCAGCGCGCAACAGGCAGAGTGGCAAGAAAAAGCCGAGCTGGCGCTGCGTAAAGAGAAAGAAGATTTGGCGCGTTCTGCGTTAATCGAAAAACAGAAACTGACTGACCTGATTGCTTCTCTGGAGCATGAGGTGACGCTGGTTGACGATACGCTGGCGCGTATGAAAAAAGAGATTGGTGAGCTGGAAAATAAACTCAGTGAAACCCGGGCTCGTCAGCAGGCGCTGATGCTGCGTCATCAGGCAGCGAGTTCTTCGCGTGATGTCCGTCGTCAACTGGACAGCGGTAAACTGGATGAAGCGATGGCGCGCTTTGAATCTTTCGAGCGTCGTATCGATCAGATGGAAGCTGAGGCTGAAAGCCATAACTTCGGTAAACAAAAGTCTCTGGATCAGCAATTTGCTGACCTGAAAGCAGATGATGAAATCAGCGAGCAGCTGGCGCAACTTAAAGCCAAAATGCAGCAAGACAAGCAATAATAACATCTGGCGGCGCCCGAACGCGCCGCCGCTCATCACCTGTAAGGAGTACTCATGAGCGCGCTATTTCTGGCTATCCCGTTAACCATCTTTGTGTTGTTCGTTTTACCGATTTGGCTCTGGCTGCATTACAGCAACCGTTCCAGTCGTGGCGAACTGTCGCAAAGTGAACAGCAACGTCTGGTCGAACTCAACGATGACGCACAGCGGATGCGCGAGCGCATTCAGGCGCTGGAAGACATCCTTGATGCTGAACATCCAAACTGGAGGGACCGCTAATGGGAGGCGTTAACCTGAACAAAAAACTGTGGCGTATTCCGCAGCAGGGCATTGTGAAGGGGGTTTGCGCAGGTATTGCGCATTATCTCGATGTGCCTGTGAAGCTGGTACGGATCCTGGTGGTGTTGTCAGTCTTTTTTGGCCTGGCCTTTTTCACCTTCGTCGCCTACATCGTGCTGACGTTTGTGTTAGACCCGATGCCGGACAATGTGGTCTGTGGCGAGCAACAGCCATCTAGCGGCGAGCTGTTGGATGCCGTCGATCGTGAGCTGGCAGCAAGTGAAAAGCGTTTGCGTGAAATGGAACGTTATGTAACGTCTGATACTTTTTCATTACGTAGTCGTTTCCGCCAATTGTGAGGTTAAACATGAACAATCGCTGGCAACGTGCCGGGCAAAGGGTTAAGCCGGGCTTTAAAATAGCAGGTAAGCTGGTGCTTTTGACGGCGCTTCGCTACGGCCCGGCAGGGGTAGCAGGGTGGGCGGTGAAATCCGTCGCCCGACGCCCGCTAAAAATGCTGCTGGCGTTGGTTCTGGAGCCGGTGTTGAGTCGGGCTGCAGCAAAATTGTCGAAACGCTATTCTGGTAATCAAACCTGATATCTGAATCAGCAAAAGCAAGCAACAATTAATCAACATTCCCTCAGTTAATTTGCGGCAGCTCACAAATACGATTTTTTGGCTGCCAAAATTCTTTTTTTACCCCCCTCCAGACCACCTCAGCTGATTGACAGCTTATTTTCGGCAGAGTAGTCTCTTGATTCATGGGACCGCTACCACGAGAATTGAAGGTGAACCAAAAAATCCAAAAATGTCTGACAGAAGTTTATGGTGATACATTTACTTCATGCCACTATGAAGCGCTGCTTGCACGTTTAGAGAAGTCACAGGGATTAATTAAAAAGATCCGTAAAGCGCATTGGGATGAGGGCGATGTCGTTCTTATTACCTACGCCGATCAATTCCACGGGGCTGGTAAAAAACCGCTGCCTACATTTAATCAATTTTATAATGAATGGCTTAAGACGACATTTTCTCATGTGCATCTGCTGCCGTTTTATCCGTGGTCATCGGATGATGGGTTTTCCGTGATTAATTACCATCAGGTTGCCGAAGAAACGGGTGACTGGAATGATATTAAGGAATTAGGTGAATCCAGTCGACTGATGTTTGATTTTGTTTGTAACCATATGTCAGCTAAAAGCGAGTGGTTTAATAATTATTTACAACAGCTTGACGGTTATGAAAATTTCTTTATTGCAATGGATCCTGATACGGACCTGAGCAACGTCACACGTCCACGCGCATTACCGTTACTGACGCCGTTTACGCTAAAAGATAACACCGTACGCCATTTATGGACGACGTTCAGCGACGACCAGGTCGATCTCAATTATGCCAACCCGGTAGTACTACTGGCGATGGTCGATGTGCTATTGAGCTATCTTGAGCAGGGCGCAGATTATGTCCGCCTGGATGCAGTTGGCTTTATGTGGAAAGAGCCAGGAACGAGCTGTATTCATCTGGAAAAAACGCATCAGCTTATCAAACTATTCCGCGCTATTGCTGACTGTGCGGCGCCTGGCACAGCGATTATTACCGAAACGAACGTCCCACATAAGGATAACGTGTCTTACTATGGTAATGGCCGTGATGAAGCGCATATGGTGTACCAGTTCTCGCTGCCGCCGCTGGTGTTGCATGCGGTACAACGCCAGGATACGTCGACATTGTGCCAGTGGGCGCAATCACTGGAACTGCCGTCTGGCGAGACCACCTGGTTTAATTTTCTCGCATCGCATGACGGTATTGGTCTCAATCCATTGCGCGGTTTGTTGCCTGAAGACGAGATCATGCGTCTGGTGACAGAATTACAACAGGAAGGCGCGCTGGTTAACTGGAAAAATAATCCTGATGGTACTCGCAGTCCGTATGAAATTAACGTGACATATATGGATGCGCTAACGCCAGGAAATTGTAGCGATGCTGAGCGGTTTTCTCGCTTTATTCTCGCACATGCCATTTTGCTGAGTTTTCCTGGTGTGCCGGCGGTTTACATTCAAAGCATCCTTGGATCACGCAATGACTATAAAGGCGTTGAGACGTTAGGTTATAACCGTGCGATCAACCGCAAAAAATATCAGATAAGACAAATAGAAACGGAGCTGGCAGATGAAACCAGTTTGCGTAACGCTATTTATCATGAGTTATCCCGACTCATTGTAATACGTCGTAATAATAAAGCATTCCACCCTGATAGTAATTTTCAAATTTGCAATGTTACACCAGCTGTCATGCAAATTAAACGTACGGCGGAAACAGGCGAGGAAATTACTGGGCTATTTAATGTCAGCGGTCATACGCAAACCATTTGCATTGATATTGAAAATGGATTTGATTTGATTAGCGGTGAAACTATTTCAGGTAAAGAATTAACGTTGTACGCCTGGCAGGTCATGTGGGTTAAGTAATAAAAAGGAACATTTCATGCTTAAAGCTAAAATTGTGCTGATTTCAGCACTGGTTTCCTGCGCCCTGGTTTCTGGGTGTAAGGATGATAAAAAATCCTCTGTCGCGATTGAATTTATGCATTCTTCTGTCGAGCAGGAGCGGCAAGCAGTTATTGCAAAACTGATTGAGCGTTTTGAAAAAGAAAATCCGGGCATCAGCGTCAAACAGGTTCCTGTGGAAGAAGATGCTTACAACACCAAGGTCATCACCCTGGCGCGCAGCGGTTCACTGCCTGAAGTCATTGAAACCAGCCATGACTACGCGAAAGTTATGGATAAAGAATCCCTTATCGATCGTAAAGCGGTGGCGCAGGTCATCAACGGCGTCGGTGAAGGGACTTTTTATGATGGCGTCCTGCGAATTGTGCGCACTGAAGACGGTAGTGCATGGACCGGAGTTCCGGTCAGCGCCTGGATTGGCGGGATCTGGTATCGCAAGGATGTGCTGGCAAAAGCTGGACTGGAAGAACCAAAAGACTGGCAGCAATTGCTGAACGTGGCCCAGAAGCTCAACAATCCTGGCAGTAAGAAATACGGTATTGCGCTGCCCACGGCAGAAAGCGTTTTGACCGAACAGTCATTCTCTCAGTTCGCGCTCTCTAACCAGGCCAACGTTTTTGATGCGCAGGGAAAGATTACGCTCGACACACCTGAGATGGCGCAGGCGCTGCAGTATTACCGCCAACTTGCCATGAACACCATGCCGGGCTCTAACGACATCATGGAAGTCAAAGACGCTTTCATGAACGGCACGGCGCCAATGGCGATTTATTCCACCTATATCCTCCCGGCGGTGATCAAAGAGGGCGATCCTAAAAATGTTGGCTTTATGGTACCGACGGAAAAAAATTCCGCGGTTTACGGCATGCTGACGTCGCTAACCATTACTGCCGGCCAAAAAACCGAAGAGACAGAAGCGGCAGAGAAATTTGTCACCTTTATGGAGCAGGCCGACAACATTGCGGACTGGGTCATGATGTCGCCAGGGGCGGCGCTACCAGTCAACAAAGCGGTGGTGAATACTTCGACGTGGAAAGATAACGCCGTTATCAAAGCGCTGGGTGAATTACCCGATCAACTGATTGCCGAACTGCCGAATATTCAGGTCTTTGGCGCTGTCGGTGATAAGAACTTTACCCGCATGGGCGACGTAACCGGATCGGGTGTTGTGAGTACCATGGTGCACAACGTCACGGTAGGGAAAGCTGACCTTTCATCGACTATCAAGGCCAGCCAGACAAAACTGGATGACCTCGTTGAACAGCGCTAATGGGGAAATGGAAAGCCGTGATGAATAAGTTCTTTTCAGGTCGATCTGATATGCCATTTGCCATGCTCCTGCTGGCGCCCAGCTTACTGTTATTGGGCGGTTTAGTGGCGTGGCCGATGATATCTAATATCGAAATCAGCTTTATGCGTCTGCCGCTTAATCCGCAAATTGAGTCTACGTTTGTCGGGCTGAGCAACTATATCCGAATCTTATCCGATCCTGGATTCTGGCATTCGCTATGGATGACGGTCTGGTATACCGCGCTGGTTGTGGCAGGGAGCACGGTACTGGGGCTGGGAGTAGCGATGTTTTTTAACCGTGAGTTTCGTCTGCGGAAAACGGCGCGCTCACTGGTCATCCTCTCTTACGTAACGCCATCAATTTCGCTGGTGTTTGCCTGGAAATACATGTTCAACAACGGCTACGGCATTGTGAACTACCTCGGCGTGGATCTGTTGCATCTCTACGATCAGGCGCCGCTGTGGTTCGACAATCCCGGCAGCAGCTTCGCGCTGGTCGTGCTGTTCGCCATCTGGCGCTACTTCCCGTATGCCTTTATCTCGTTTCTGGCGATTTTACAGACTATTGATAAATCGTTGTATGAGGCGGCAGAAATGGACGGCGCGAATGCCTGGCAACGGTTTCGTATCGTCACGCTGCCGGCGATTATGCCCGTGCTGGCGACCGTGGTCACGCTACGTACGATCTGGATGTTCTACATGTTCGCCGATGTTTATCTATTGACCACTAAAGTCGATATTCTCGGGGTCTATCTCTATAAAACGGCGTTTGCATTTAATGACTTAGGCAAAGCGGCCGCGATCTCTGTCGTCCTCTTCGTCATCATTTTCGCTGTAATCCTGCTGACCAGAAAACGGGTGAACCTCAATGGCAACAAATAAGCGCACGCTTGGCCGCATTGGCTTTTACTGTGGATTAATTGTCTTTCTGGGCATCACGCTATTTCCATTTTTTGTGATGCTGATGACCTCATTCAAAAGCGCAAAAGAGGCGATCTCGCTGCATCCGACGCTGTTACCGCAGCAATGGACGCTGGAACATTACATCGACATCTTCAACCCGATGATTTTCCCGTTTGTTGACTACTTCCGTAATAGCCTGGTGGTATCGGTCACGTCATCGGTGGTGGCGGTATTTCTGGGCGTGCTCGGGGCATATGCGCTTTCCCGCCTGCGTTTTAAGGGACGAATGACCATCAATGCCAGCTTTTATACGGTGTACATGTTTTCAGGGATCCTGCTGGTGGTGCCGCTTTTCAAAATCATCACGGCGCTCGGTATTTATGACACCGAAATGGCGTTGATTATCACCATGGTCACCCAGACGCTGCCGACCGCGGTGTTCATGCTGAAAAGCTACTTCGACACTATTCCGGATGAGATAGAAGA
>OJIU01000245.1_pt1 | contig 23893 bp, 22 predicted proteins | sample 1595961 | NCBI WGS metagenome assembly OJIU01 (sample SAMEA4350144, study PRJEB24818) | metagenome | biome: human; feature: gut; material: faeces | place: Denmark | collected 2013-09
CCTGCAGGGACGCAGGCTCGGCCCCGACCCGACAGGCAGACGGCATAAGACGAATAACTCGCGCAGCGACGATTTTCCCGCCGGGAGCCTGGGATGCAAGGGAGGCGGCGGTGAGCCTCCCTTGCACTTTCACAGGTATAGCGATATCAGAGAAGCAATGCACATAAGGTGAACGGAAACTAATTCAGGGTAAAACGTTCTCCATACATGCTTAACCGAACGGTATTGCGCACACAGCGAGCCTGAGGACAAAGGCAGATTATTCTGCCTGTAAACGCGATGGCGGAGCTGAGTGATAATGCGCATCAGCCTCGGCAAAACGTTGCTGCATAGCCGTTGATGGCGCTTTACCCAGCAGGCTGAAGACCACAATACCGATGCTGCCGAAAACAAAGCCCGGGATGATTTCATACAGACCCAACCAGGCAAACTGCTTCCAGACGATCACCGTCACCGCACCAATGATCATCCCCGCCAGCGCGCCGTTGCGGGTCATACGCGACCACATTACGGAGAACAGGACTACCGGACCAAACGCCGCGCCGAAGCCGGCCCAGGCATAGCTTACCAGACCAAGTACGCGGTTCTCCGGATTCGCCGCCAGCGCGATGGACACCAACGCCACGACCAGCACCATGATGCGGCCAATCCATACCAGCTCTTTCTGGCTGGCATTTTTACGCAGGAACGCTTTGTACAAATCTTCGGTGATTGCGCTGGAACACACCAGCAACTGGCAGCTCAGAGTCGACATAACCGCAGCGAGGATCGCAGACAGCAGAATACCGGCAATCCATGGGTTAAACAGTATTTGCGCCAGTTCAATAAACACACGCTCGGCGTTCTGGTTAACGGCACCGGCAAGCTGTGGGTTGTTGTTAAAGTAAGCAATACCAAAGAAGCCTACGGCCACGGCACCTGCCAGACACAGGATCATCCAGGTCATACTGATACGGCGAGCATGAACGATGCTATGGTGGGAATCTGCCGCCATAAAGCGCGCCAGAATATGCGGCTGGCCAAAGTAACCCAGACCCCAGCCCATCAGGGAAATGATGGCAACAAAATTCAGCCCTTTGAACATGTCCACGTTCTCAATGCTCTTTTGTTTAATCACTTCCAGCGAATCTTCAAATCCACCTACCCCAATAATGACCATTACCGGCGTCAGGATGAGAGCAAAGATCATCAGGCTGGCCTGGACGGTATCTGTCCAGCTTACCGCCAGGAAACCACCAATAAAGGTATAAATGATCGTCGCGGCCGCGCCCGCCCACAGCGCTGTTTCGTAGCTCATGCCAAAGGTGCTTTCAAACAGACGCGCCCCTGCCACAATCCCTGAAGCACAATAGATGGTGAAAAACAGCAGAATAACCAGCGCGGAGATAATACGCAGAATTCGACTTTTATCTTCAAAGCGACCGGTAAAGTAATCCGGTAACGTCAGCGCATTGTTATTGTATTCGGTATGTACGCGTAAACGTCCGGCCACCAACTTCCAGTTGATCCATGCGCCCAAAATAAGGCCGATGGCGATCCAGCTTTCTGAAATGCCCGACAGGAAAATCGCGCCAGGCAAACCCATCAGCAACCAGCCGCTCATGTCAGATGCCCCGGCGGATAACGCGGTCACGAATGGACCCAGACTGCGTCCACCAAGAATGTAATCGTCAAAGTTTTTGGTCGAACGCCATGCAATAAACCCTATCAATATCATGCCGAAAATATAGACACAGAATGTCACTAACATCGGTGTGCTAATAGCCATCAAAACTCTCCAAAATTATGTATCAGCAATGCCGTGGCTTGCCGTTTTATTACCCTGCCGGAACGTGGCAAAGATATCTATGTTTACCAGGGCGACCGTATCCTGCCGGAAGCGATGGTTATTCACAATCGATTTAACACACCATTTACATCAAATTTGATCCAGAGTAGATAGCATTTTTCTGTAGGTTGCACTCTCTCACACTTTTTACGGTTGCACCTTTTAAAAGTGTTAACTACCGCAGAGAAAAAGATTCGGCAATTATTACAGCCTCTTTCATAACGCTCATATTTATTAACATTTCATTCATTTCCAAGCTTGCAAACCAAGTCACATTTAACATGGTTGCACAAAGTTGCAACATAGTAGATATTTCTCGGTAACTATCAGCCCCGTATTTAAGTACAACAGGAGTAAACGGCATGGGAACCACCACGATGGGGGTTAAGCTGGATGACGCCACTCGCGAGCGTATTAAAACAGCAGCATCACGAATCGATCGCACGCCACATTGGCTGATCAAACAAGCCATCTTTAATTATCTCGAAAGACTGGAAAATGACGACGCGCTTCCTGAGCTGCCAGCCCTGCTGGCGGGTGCCGCGAATGAGGGTGAGGAGTCAACCACGCCGCAGAATGAAGCGCATCAGCCTTTCCTGGAATTTGCCGAACAGATCCTGCCGCAGTCAGTTTCGCACGCGGCAATTACCGCCGCGTACCGCCGCGCCGAAACCGACGCAGTGCCGATGCTGATGGAGCAGGCACGTCTGCCGCAACCCATCGCCGAGCAAGCGCATAAACTGGCGTACGATCTGGCCGACAAACTGCGTAACCAGAAGACCGCCAGCGGCCGCGCCGGGATGGTACAAGGTTTATTGCAGGAATTCTCCCTTTCTTCACAGGAAGGCGTCGCGCTGATGTGTCTGGCGGAAGCCCTGCTGCGTATTCCCGATAAGGCAACCCGCGATGCGTTAATCCGCGACAAAATTAGCAACGGCAACTGGCAGTCGCACATTGGACGCAGCCCCTCCCTGTTCGTCAACGCGGCGACCTGGGGGCTGTTGTTTACCGGTCGTCTGGTTTCTACGCATAACGAAGCCAGCCTCTCACGCTCACTCAACCGTATTATCGGCAAGAGCGGTGAACCACTGGTGCGTAAAGGCGTCGACATGGCAATGCGCCTGATGGGCGAGCAGTTCGTCACCGGAGAGACTATCGCCGAAGCGCTGGCTAACGCGCGTAAACTGGAAGAAAAAGGTTTCCGCTACTCTTACGACATGCTGGGCGAAGCGGCTCTGACCGCCGCCGATGCCCAGGCTTATATGGTTTCGTACCAGCAGGCGATCCACGCCATTGGTAAAGCCTCTAATGGCCGCGGTATCTATGAAGGGCCTGGCATTTCTATCAAGCTGTCGGCGCTGCATCCGCGTTACAGTCGTGCGCAGTACGATCGCGTAATGGATGAACTCTATCCTCGTCTGAAGTCGCTTACACTGCTGGCGCGCCAGTACGACATCGGCATCAACATTGACGCCGAAGAGGCCGACCGACTGGAGATCTCCCTCGATCTGCTGGAAAAATTGTGCTTTGAACCTGAACTGGCGGGCTGGAACGGTATCGGCTTTGTTATCCAGGCTTATCAGAAGCGCTGCCCGTATGTTATCGACTACCTGATTGACCTCGCCACGCGCAGCCGCCGTCGCCTGATGATCCGTCTGGTTAAGGGCGCCTACTGGGACAGCGAAATCAAACGTGCGCAAATGGACGGTCTGGAAGGCTATCCGGTCTACACCCGTAAGGTGTACACCGATGTTTCCTATCTGGCCTGTGCGAAAAAACTGCTTGCGGTACCGAATCTGATCTACCCTCAGTTCGCCACCCACAACGCCCATACGCTGGCGGCAATTTATCAGTTAGCCGGTCAGAACTACTATCCGGGTCAGTACGAGTTCCAGTGCCTGCACGGCATGGGCGAACCGCTGTATGAGCAGGTCACCGGCAAAGTTGCCGATGGCAAGCTGAACCGTCCATGCCGCATTTATGCACCGGTCGGCACGCACGAAACGCTGCTGGCATACCTGGTGCGTCGTCTGCTGGAAAACGGCGCCAACACCTCGTTCGTCAACCGCATTGCAGACACTACCCTGCCGCTGGATGAACTGGTGGCCGATCCGGTCGAAGCCGTTGAAAAACTGGCGCAGCAGGAAGGCCAGGCCGGGCTGCCGCATCCGAAAATTGCCCTGCCGCGTGACCTGTATGGTAAAGGTCGCGAAAACTCAGGCGGGCTGGATTTAGCGAACGAACATCGTCTGGCCTCGCTGTCTTCTGCCCTGCTCAACAGCGCGCTGCAAAAATGGCACGCTAAACCGATGCTCGAACATCCGGTTGCTGACGGTGAAATGACGCCAGTGGTTAACCCGGCTGAGCCGAAAGACATTGTCGGTTACGTGCGAGAAGCAACTCACAGCGAAGTGGAACAGGCGTTGCAGAACGCGGTAAATAACGCGCCGATCTGGTTCGCCACCCCACCACAAGAGCGCGCCGCTATTTTGCATCGCGCCGCCGTTGTGATGGAAGGTCAGATGCAGCAGTTGATTGGCATCCTGGTGCGCGAAGCGGGTAAAACCTTCAGCAACGCCATTGCGGAAGTGCGCGAAGCGGTCGACTTCCTGCACTATTATGCTGGTCAGGTCCGCGATGACTTCGATAATGAAACCCATCGTCCGTTAGGGCCGGTGGTCTGTATCAGCCCATGGAACTTCCCGCTGGCTATTTTCACCGGGCAGATTGCCGCCGCGTTGGCGGCAGGTAATAGCGTGCTGGCAAAACCTGCGGAACAAACCCCGCTGATTGCCGCCCAGGGTATCGCTATTTTACTCGAAGCGGGTGTACCGCCGGGCGTAGTGCAACTGCTGCCAGGTCAGGGTGAAACCGTCGGGTCACAGCTCACTTCCGATGAGCGCGTACGCGGCGTCATGTTTACCGGCTCAACGGAAGTCGCCACGCTGTTGCAACGCAATATCGCGACCCGCCTTGATGCGCAGGGGCGTCCAATCCCGCTTATCGCCGAAACCGGTGGGATGAACGCCATGATTGTCGACTCTTCCGCATTGACGGAACAGGTCGTGGTCGACGTTCTGGCTTCTGCTTTTGACAGCGCCGGGCAGCGCTGTTCCGCACTACGCGTCCTGTGTCTGCAGGATGATATAGCCGATCATACGCTGAAAATGCTGCGCGGTGCGATGGCGGAATGCCGTATGGGCAACCCGGGTCGCCTGACCACCGATATTGGGCCGGTTATCGATGAAGAAGCCAAAGCCAATATTGAGCGCCATATTCAGGCCATGCGCGCCAAAGGACGCCCGGTGTTCCAGGCCGCGCGCGAAAACAGCGACGATGCGCGTGAATGGCAAACCGGTACCTTTATCGCGCCGACGCTTATCGAGCTGGAAAGCTTCGACGAATTACAAAAAGAGGTGTTCGGTCCGGTACTGCACGTTGTGCGTTACACCCGTAACAATCTGGGCAACCTGATTGAACAAATCAATGCCTCCGGCTACGGCCTGACGCTGGGCGTACACACCCGAATCGATGAAACCATCGCCCAGGTCACAGGCTCGGCACACGTGGGGAACCTGTATGTTAACCGCAATATGGTTGGCGCCGTCGTCGGGGTGCAGCCATTCGGTGGCGAAGGCTTGTCAGGAACCGGGCCAAAAGCGGGTGGACCGCTGTATCTGTACCGCCTGCTGGCAAACCGTCCGGAAAATGCGTTAGGCATTACGCTTGCCCGTCAGGATGCTGACTATCCGGTCGATGCGCAGCTTAAGGCTGCACTTGTTCAGCCGCTGGAAGCGCTCAGCGAATGGGCAACCGACCGTCCATCGCTGCGTGCTCTCTGCCAGCAGTATGGCGAACTGTCGCAGGCCGGAACCCAACGTCTGCTGCCAGGGCCAACCGGTGAACGCAATACCTGGACACTGTTGCCGCGCGAACGCGTGCTGTGTATCGCTGATGATGAACAGGACGCGCTGGTACAGCTTGCTGCGGTGGCTTCCGTAGGGAGCTTAATCCTGTGGCCAGATGATGCGTTCCATCGTGACCTGGCAAAACGTTTGCCAGCCGCGGTTTCCGGGCGCATTCAGTTTGCCAAAGCGGACAACATCACTACCCAGCCGTTTGATGCGGTTATTTTCCACGGCGATTCCGATCAGCTTCGCGCACTGTGCGAAGCCGTGGCGGCCCGCGAAGGGGCGATCGTGTCGGTCCAGGGCTTTGCCCGCGGCGAAAGCAATATTCTGCTAGAGAGGCTGTACATTGAACGCTCCCTGAGTGTCAATACCGCCGCGGCTGGGGGTAACGCCAGCCTGATGACAATCGGCTAAGGTTGTGGTTAATTAAGGCTCCGGTAACGGGGCCTTTTTTTATGAAGTCAGAGGGAAGCATGAAACGAATCGTACTGACATGTGCAGCGCTGCTGCTGAGCGGCCAGGCGCTGGCGGATGACTGCGCCAACGCGAACACGCAGATTGAGATGAACACCTGTGCAGCAGAGCAATATAAGGTGGCCGACGCTAAACTTAATGAAACGTATCAGAATGCGCTGAAGCGCGCCGCCCCAACCCAGCGAGATTTACTGAAAAAAGCGCAAACCTCATGGATAACCCTGCGCGATGCGGACTGCGCGTTAATCAGTTCTGGCACCGAAGGCGGTAGCGCCCAGGCGATGATATCCAGCCAGTGCCTGACCGATAAAACCAACGAGCGCGAAGCGTTTCTCGCCTCACTGTTACAGTGTGAAGAGGGTGATTTAAGCTGCCCGTTGCCGCCAGCCAGTTAACGAACGCGGATCCCTTCAATAATCATCCGCTGTACGTTCTCCACCGTTTGGTTAAAAAAGGCTTCATCACGCAGCGTTGCGCCCGTCACCGCCTCTACCTGCGGGGCAAAGTCGGCGTAGTGCTGGGTTGAAGCCCAAATCATAAAAATCAGATGATGCGGATCGACCGGAGCCAGTTTTCCGCTTTTTATCCAACCGGCAATCAGCGCGGATTTCTCGTCAATCAGCGTTTTAAGATCCCCCTCCAGTTCAGCCATCAATAAAGGCGCCCCAGCCAGCATCTCCATACAAAACAGCCGTGAGGCCTGCGGGTAATCGCGCGATACTTCCAGCTTAAGGCGAATGTATTCTTTAATGGCCACCAGCGGCGCAAAGTCTTCGCGAAAAGCCTTCAACGGAGCCAGCCAGATGTCGAGGATTTGCCGTAAAACAGCGATATAAAGCACCTCTTTTGACGGGTAGTAATAAAGCAGATTGGTTTTTGATACACCCGCCTGCTCAGCAACCTGTTCAAGACGCGTGCCGTGGATCCCATATTGGGAGAAGATATTTAATGCCGCGGTTAATATGGCCTGGCGTTTTGCACTGACGGCCTGCGAGCGCTTACCTGTTTTTTTCTCTGCGCGTTGGATCATGCGCCCTCTCCTTCTTGTGAGGGCGTCAGCATACCAAATCACGCGGTGTATGGTTAAATTAAAGCGATTCCGGCGGCGCCTCTTGCGGCTGCGCTTTTTTCTTTTTGAACTTCAGCTCACTGACCAGCACACCAACAATAATGAATGCCGCGCCAAGCAAGGCAAGTAAAGGTAAGCGTTCACCCGCCAGACGACCAAAAATCCCGGCCCACACCGGCTCACCGGTATAAATAACCGTCGCTCGCGTCGGCGAAACGCTGCGCTGCGCCCAGTTCATCGTGACCTGAATAATCGCGCTGAAAATTCCGAGCCCCAGCGCCACAACCAGCAATCCGGTAGACATTGGCGGTACGGTCTCTTTGGCCGGGCCCATCGCAATAAACGCCACTACCGAAGCGGTCGCCAGTTGCACTACCGTTACCCGACGTACATCCACTTTTCCCGCCCACGCGCTAATCAGGATAATTTCTGCCGCAATCGCCACCGCGCCAGCAAGTGTTATCCACTCGCCTTCGCCTAAAGCCAGCAAATTGCCTCCCGGTCCGGCGAGAAAAATCAACCCGATAAAGGCCAGCACAATGCCGACACACGGCATCAGTCCGGGCATACGTCCCAGACACAGCCATTGTAAAAGCGGTACCAACGGCACGTACATCGCGGTAATAAAAGCCGATTTGCTACTGGGAATAAACTGTAGCCCCCAGGTTTGCAAACTATAGCCCAGCGCAATTGCGATACCGATCGCAACGCCTGCTTTAACTTCCAGCCACGTCAGCTTATGCAATGTGCGTAAAGACAAAAGCGCGACCGCCAGCGCGGCGGTGGCAAAACGGACACCAACAAAGAAAAAAGGCCCGCTCAGGGTAACGGCATATTGCACCGCCAGAAACGTGCCACCCCAGAACATGGTGATCACAATGAGGATCGCTTCCTGAGGTTTAACAGAGAAGGAATAACGAGATAGTAATGACATGAGACACCCGAGTAACTGAATGTCATTAGTCTGCGTTGCGTTTTGTTACAGTTCAACCTTGCAGACAAAAAAAACCGCCGGAACAAACCGGCGGCGGTAGGTGGCTACGTAACGTCTGGCTCTGAACTTCAGCCGTCACGACATATCTGACAGATAGCCCGACAATTACGATTTGTTGTTGCCGTGGCTATTTTTGCCCCCTTTTTTGCCTGCCTCTGAAGCGCGTTGCGGGTCATTCTTAAAGTTGCCCCCGCTGTGCTGGCCACCTTTTCGACCTGCTTCTGATGCTCTTTCGCGGTCTTCCGCAAAATTACCGGAACCGCCCCGATGGTTTGCCATTACTGACCTCCGTCATTGATTAGACATCATATTGCATAGGTACTGAGGAGTGATACCTCACGCAGCGTTATGGGCTATGCCCTGAAAATAACTGCGTGGGATTAAGCATAGTGAAGCGTGGCCTGGGCGGCCGCTAACTGTAATATCCTGCAACAGGATTGATGATGTTCAAGAAATAGTCACACTGAGAAATCAATAAGTCTTTCTTATGACTACCGAATTTTACCCGGTTAAATATGTATCATTTTGCGACAAGAGAGGTTGTTATAAAAATTGTTATAAATCAAAGAAGTGATTGTGAAATTTGCACTCCTGACAGTACGTCATATCTTTAAAGGTAGGTAGCGAGTCGCTACGGACACGGTTAACTCGAGGAGTAGTGTAAAATGGCAAAAGTTCTGGTGCTTTATTATTCCATGTACGGACACATTGAAACTATGGCCCATGCAGTCGCAGAAGGCGCAAATAAGGTAGATGGCGCGGAAGTGATTATTAAGCGCGTACCAGAGACCATGCAGCCTGAGATTTTCCTTAAGGCTGGTGGCAAAACACAAAACGCACCAGTCGCAACCCCGCAAGAACTGGCTGATTACGACGCCATCATTTTTGGTACCCCCACGCGCTTTGGCAATATGTCCGGTCAGATGCGTACCTTCCTCGACCAGACTGGCGGGCTGTGGGCCTCTGGTGGTCTGTACGGCAAACTCGCCAGTGTATTCAGCTCAACGGGAACCGGCGGCGGTCAGGAACAAACCATTACATCAACCTGGACTACGCTTGCCCACCATGGGATGGTAATCGTGCCTATCGGTTACGCAGCGCAAGAGCTGTTTGATGTCTCTCAAGTTCGCGGCGGTACCCCTTACGGCGCAACCACTATCGCCGGAGGCGACGGCTCTCGCCAGCCAAGTCAGGAAGAGTTATCTATCGCCCGCTATCAGGGTGAATATGTCGCTGGTCTGGCAGTAAAACTCAACGGCTAATCTTCAACAGGAGGATTCGAATGCCAACTCAAGAAGCGAAAGCCCATCGCGTCGGCGAATGGGCAAGTCTGCGCAATACATCGCCGGAAATAGCCGAAGCCATTTTTGAAGTCGCACATTATGACGAGAAACTGGCGGAAAAAATTTGGGAAGAAGGTAGCGATGAGGTACTCATCAAAGCCTTTGAGAAAACAGACAAAGATTCGCTCTTTTGGGGTGAACAGACTATCGAACGTAAAAACGTTTAGCGCTCAGACTCCCCCGCGAACACGGGGGAGTTTTTCTTTTACTTAGCCGCCTCATTCAGCACGCTGTCGAACTTATCTATCGGGCAAAAACCATCCGCATCTATCGGACACCCTTTCAGCTCCAGCGTTACGCGCTGCGCCGGGGATTTCAGCGTCAGAACGTCTGCATTGCGCAACTGCTGCGAGCTCTGATACACGTACTCAATTTTCATCAGATCACGATTTGCGTTGCTGTCATGCCAGCGCTGGAAGACAATCTTTCCGCCAATCGGCGTACGCTCGTTCTGGTCATGAAGCTGGTATGGTTTGAAATCCAGCGCGGTGAGCAGCGATGCGATGTTGGAGTCATGCCCCACCAGCACCGTTATTTTCGGCGCTTTCGCGCGTTCAGTAACCAGCGCATTATCAATATATTTCACCAGCGGTTTAGCCACGTTCTGCGCCACTTCCGGGGAGGTGAACAGGCTGTCCTGATAGCCGTTTTTCAGCTTCGACAGAACCTTCCACTGCTGATCGGATTTAATCTCCCCCCAGGCAACCTGGTCCATCGGGAAGCCTTCGTAATATTGCAGCGTGAAGGCATCAACCAGAGAGTTCCCTACCTTCAGCGGCCCCGAAACCCCAGGCTCTTGTTGGTATTTCGCGCTAAATGTATCTTTGGCATCGGTCAGGGAACACTGCTGTTTTTCTTTGCAGGACGGTGAGTCTTTGTAGTCAGTCATTTGCTCCAGCAACTGATAGCTGTCGTTGAGCTGCATTTTGCTGCGCTCTTTCTCCATTGCCTGCACGGCCTGCTGGCTGAAAGCGGCGGAATCATCAGTGATCACTGGGTTAAATGTGGGATCCATGGTGCCCATTTTGTCCTGATGATGGACCGGAACATCGCACCCCGGGAAAGCACCGGTGACAAAAAACTGCGCCGTAGCAACCGTACGCTGCAGGCTGTTAGCATAGGTATAAACCGTATCCGGTGCCGGACATTCTCCCGATTTCACCATCCCCTGTTCTGCCAGCCACTCTCGCATGTAGTGGCCCATATAGATTTCCAGCACACCGCCTTTGGTGGTGAGTTGTCCTCCGGGGACATCCCATTCTGGCCATTGTTTTGGGGTCGACTGCTCAAGGACGCTGCCATTGTTGGCTAAAGGTGCGCGTAAGTTATGCCGACTCATCATCAATACTTGCATAAGCTGATAGCCTTCCGGCGCGGTCTGCGCCTGCGCGGCGGCTGACAATAATACAGCGCCTGCCACGGCTGTGGCGATTAACGATTTATTCATCCCTACGACCTCTTGTTGTTATCAATCACAACAGAGTGTGACAGAAATATGACATATTTCCGGGAACGCTTTCGCAAAACGAACCATCTACCGTGTCGTTTTCACACCGAACTCGCTTTCGAGTTTGCGAATGCCAAGCGGAGTGAAGGTGACGCGTCGGCTATTGAGTTCCGTTTTTATCCAACGCTGGTCAGTCATCCAGCGTAGCAGCGATGCGCCAAGCTCGCCGCCGGGATGGTAACGTCGTTCGCTCCAGTCCAGACAACCGCAGGTTAACTTCCGCCGGGATGAACCCGCCGCCAGGACAATCCCCATCTGGGCCAGCTTTTCCTGCCCAAGCGGCGTTAGCGTTTCACCATCCGGCGTTAACCACTGACGGGAAACCAGCGTGTCGAACAGCCTCACCGCCACCTCCCCGGCGAGATGATCGTAGCAGGTTCGTGCATGCCGTAAGCCTGGCGGCGTCGTGATTTTGCGGGGCGTTGATGTCGCCCACGCCACCCCCATCAAACGCTCCAGCAGTTCAGCAATATCGGAACCTGCAAGGCGAAAATAACGATGCCTGCCCTGCGCAAGCGCCACAACAAAGCGTTGTTCGCACAGACGCGCCAGATGCGCGCTGGCAGTCGACGCTGATACATCCGCCACAGCGCTAAGTTCGGTTGCGGTCCAGGCGCGGCCATCCATCAAGGCGCACAGCATACGCGAGCGCGATTTATCGGCCATAGCAGCCGCAGTGAGCGCCATTCGCGACTCCAGAGCGCCCTCTTCTTCACTTAACATCTCTGATGCCATAGCGACCTCTTTGCCCCTGAATGCCTGAAGTAACGATGCCATGATAGCGCCCTAAAGTCACCGCACCGGTCACGCCGCACGCAACATCATCTCCATACCCAACCCAACCAGACAAAACAGAAAACAGCGTTTAAACACAACAGGAGAAATAACCCGTCGCACACGGGTTCCTAACCACTGACCAATCAGCGCAGGAACAATGGCCAACGCCGATAAGCTTAGCGACTGTACGGGCAGCGCATTGTGCCACCACAAACCAAGCGCCAATGCCAGGGTCGAAAACGTAAAAGAGATCCCGAGCGCCTGTACCAGTTCATCTTTTTCAAACCCCAATGACTGGATCCAGGGTACGGCGGGCATTACAAACACGCCGGTTCCGCCAGTCAATAAGCCGGTCACAAATCCAATGACGAGGGAAAACGATTTTTCATGCTGCGGAGCCACCGCGATTTTCTTTCCAGCCAGCGTCCAGATAGCGTAAGCCACCAACGCCACGCCGAGCGCAAACTGAGTTCGGGTGGTGTCGCCCCCGGTAATCCAGGCGCTGGCAAGCAGAGTCGCCACTACCACTGTCAACAGCATTGGCCACAGTCGTTTGAGCAATTGACGCGTATTTCCGCCTGCGCCAAACTGAAACAGATTACTGATCAGCGAAGGCAACAGCAGCATGGCCGCCGCCGCAACCGGTGAAATAAGCGATCCGAGGATCCCCATCGCCACGGTGGGTAACCCCATACCCGTAACGCCTTTCACCATCCCGGCGAGGACAAACGTGGCGGTAATCATCATCACCAGAGCGGATTCATACGCGTATACATTGGCCATTCTTTATTTTCCCACAAAAAAAGATAAGCCAGGTTAAACGCTAATATGAATACTTGCTTCGTCGGGTAACGAAATATGCCATCCGATTAATCGGAGATAATCACTTCGCTGCGAATATTACGTGCAGAATATAAAGTTCCGTCTGTCAGGTACAATTGATGAAAGCGTGTATTATCTGGAATGTTGTGCAGAAGGGAACGTTCAGTATCAATGAACTCCCGTTGTATCCGATAATGAACCGCATCGTCGGTTTCAAAGGAAACGTATTCCCGCTTGGTATACGGTTTACTTTTTAATTTCACATATACAATGTACTGCACCGTACTGAATGTCAGTCCGGTTTTTGCTGCAATCTCTTTCAGATTTAATGGTTCAGAAGATGTATAGAGAGTTTGTACTTGCTCAATACGTTTTTGATTGTAGGCGGATACCCGCAGGCTGAGTTTCAGTCGATACGCCATATTGCGCACAACCGTAATATTGGTGCGAAGCATCAGTGCAATCTGCTCCGTCGTAAGAACACCTGCATTTTCATGCAGGACGGCCAGACTCTCTTTATTCCACCGGAATGCCATATAGCGTTTCTCTCTGTATCGCGTTCATCGGGCGGCCATGCGCGCAAACGCCGCATCTAACTCAGATGATTTCCGCATCCCCTGGTGTAATTCCAGCACGCGACCTTCCCTGTCAATCAACACAGAGGTTGGCGTACCGATGACCTGATAGCGCTCCTGGGAAATCTTAAGCTGATCGCGAAGTACCGGGTAAGAAACCTGATGTTTCGCCAGTAAGCCATCTATTTTAACCGTCGCCGGATCGGTATTCACTGCCACCACCACAACCTTATCACCCCACTTTTTACTTAGCGCTTCCAGCGCGTCCATTTCGGCAAGACAGCCACCGCAACTCGCCGACCAAAAGTTTAGATAAACAGCCTTTCCACGCCAGCGTTCAAGCCCGGCCTCTCCGCCCTGCAAGTCGAATGTTGCCAGCGCCGGGGCTTGCTGCCCAACCGCCAACTTCTCTTCCTTACATCCACTAATCAAAACCAAAGTGGCGAGAGTTAATATGTTAATCCAGCGCATGTTGATTAGCCTCCTCACCCAGATATTTGCCATGTTGCAGACGGATAATACGATCGGCAAACAACCCAAGCGCCGGGTTATGTGTCACCATCACAATCGTACGCCCCTGACGATGCAGATCTGTGAGTAGATCGAGCACCCGCTGTTCATTCTCTTCATCAAGGTTACCCGTGGGTTCATCGGCAAAAATTACCGGCGGTTCATTGACCAGAGCCCGGGCAATGCACACCCGTTGCTGTTCCCCTCCGGAAAGTTGACTCGGCAGGTGCGTTACCCGGTGTCCAAGCCCCACCTGTTCCAGAACCTTTCTGGCAGCAGCTTCATCCACAACGCTGTGGTAGTGCTGTGCCAACATGATATTCTCCAGCGCGGTTAAAAACGGGATCAGATGAAACTGCTGGAACACCAGCCCTATTTTTTCTGCGCGAAAACGGCGGCGCCCCTCTTCATCCAGTGCGGCAGCATCTATCCCATCTAAAAATACCTGACCTTCTGTTGCAGTATCCAGGCAAGTCAGAATATTCATCAGTGTCGTTTTCCCTGAACCTGAGGCGCCCATAATAGCGACAAACTCGCCCTGCACTATTTGCAGGTTGATATTATCTAAGGCGGTAACATCGCCGAACCGTTTATATAAATGGCGGGTTTCTATTGCCATTGACGGGGTCTGCATAACGGACATGGCGTTACTCTCCTTTCAACACTTTTGCGGGTTCGACGCTGACCGCACGACGGACCGGGACAATCGCCGCCAGAATGGCGACCAGTAAAGATAATGTCAGGGTGACCGGCAGCACTGGCCAGCGTAGTGAAATAGCGGCATTAAATACGGTCAGCCCAAGCAATTGGGCTAACACGTACCCTAATAACCACCCACAAACCACTGCGGCCAGCGCGATAATGCAGGTTTCCAGAAGGATTTGCCGGACAATATCGCCGTTGCTGGCTCCCAACGCTTTTTGCAGCGCAAACTCCCGGGCTCGCTCACCAACAATGGCCATCAACGTGGTATTCACACACAAAGATGACAGTGCAAGGATCACGACCGAAACCAGCCCCATTAAGCCTTTTATCTTATCCAGCACCTGTCCTTCTGAAGCAGAGACTTTCCGGATTGGGCGTATTTCCAGGTCCGGGTATTGAACCTGTAAACGGCTGGCAAAGTTTTCCACCTGGCCGACATCATTACTGACACTCATGAGTCCATGGCTGATTTTATCGGGCTGATGCAGCCACGCCTGCGCCACATCAAGACTCACAATCAACATGTTATCTGTCGCATCACCGGCTTCAACAATGCCTTTAATCTGTAAGTTTTTACGCTGATTGTGATCCACCAGAATAATGCTATCGCCCGGCTGGACATTAAGGCGCTCTGCCAGTTTGACGCCTATCATCGCATTGCGATCGTCGAAACTGACACCAATCCAACTCCCTTGAACCTGCCAGTACGGCACCAGCTTTTGTAAGGATTCAAACCACACGCCGACAATCACCACCTTTTCCAGCTCGGTGCGCGCCATACCGTATAGCCATGGGCTGGCTCCATGAACCAGGCCTTGTGGCGCCTGATCTAAAATGGTCTGCAGCTCTTGCTGCGGCATACTGGAGCCATGGCTTGGCCCGATATAGAAATTTGCGCCAAAAGTTCGTAATTCCTCACTCATTTTGGTATTGATGTCGAACCACACCGCTGACAGCGCGGTCACAATGGTCGCCCCCACCATCAATGCGGCAAATACCACGCTAACCCGCTGAAAGCGCAGACGCAGCGCCCGCCATACCAGTAACCAGAGCATTGTCCTTTTAGCGGCCATACAGCACCTCCACAGGATACAAGCGGGCAATACGCCGAGCCGGGAACCAGGTGCCAATCAGGGCAATCAGGACCGCAATCACCAGTACACATGGCACCACAATCCAGGCAAAATTCAGTGGTGCAGCAAATAGCATCAAGCCAATCGCTTTCGCCATTCCCCAACCAGCTATACATCCCAATGCTCCCCCGGCCAGTCCACTGGAAGCGGCTTCAAGATAGAACAGCAGCATGATTTGCCATTGATGCGCGCCAAGCGCCTTCATCAGGCCGATCTCTTTAGCGCGTTCCATAATGGTGCTGGTCATCAGGGACGCAATTCCCATCGCCGAAGCCGCCAGTGCTGCGACGGTCACGACCGCCATCAGCAACTGAATTTTATCGATAACGACCCCTTCGGATGCAGCAACCTGCCACACTGGACGGACTTCTGCACCAGAAATAGCCTCCTCCAGTTGATGTGCAATGGACGAGACATAGGCCGTGCAGTACCAAAGGTCGTATTCTTCAGCATTCAATGCGTCAAGATTTTCACGCGCCCGGCGCGACAGCTCATTTTCCGGTACCGTCAGCGCCGAGACACGAATAGCCTGCACTTTACCGGGTAAACCAAGCAGCGCTTGCGCCGTGCGCAACGGCATAACCAGTTGGTTATCCTCATCCCCGCCGCTAGAGAGGATTCCGCTGACGGTCACGTTCAACGCTGTTTTACTGGTACGAATTACCAGTTGATCGCCTGGCTTCCAGCCCGTTTGTCGTGCCAACGCATGGCCAACCAATGTTTGAGGGACATCACCAACAGGCTCCTGTGGCCATTGGCCAGTAACCTGCCAGAACGGGCTTACCGTTTTCTGCCCCGTTTCAAACCCTTCTTCATCTGGAATATCCACCGGCTGACTGAAGAAGGTGCCAAGAATACGTATTTTTTTGCCGTCGATGTCGATATCACCGCCGAGCATAGGAGCAAAGCCGACAATGTTGTTACGCCAGAAAATATCCTTGATGTTTGGTAGTTCCACTTCATCCAGGAAATCCTGTTCTGAGAGTGGATTACTGTTTTCACTGAAAAGCGCAGGCAGTGCCGCCTGCCCGGCTGGTTCAATCAAAATATTGGCACCATAAGACTTCAGCTCTCTGGACATTTTATCGCCAATATCAATCGACACCGCCAGCAGTGCGGAGATCAGGCTGGAAGCAAGAAAGACGGTTACAATAGCCAGCCCCTTGCGCCGGAGATTGCGCCCCCAGGATTGTCGTAACATTCGCCACAACATTGTTACTCCTCCCTCAATTCGGCAGGAACGAACCGTTCCGGTGTTTTACGGAAGCGGTCGTAATTTGCCTCAGATGAGAAGAACCAGGTTTTGCCGCCATAGCTGTATTTGTAGTCAGCAGAGGTATTTGTCAACGTGGAGCCGTCAACCGGGTCGGTCACCTTGATGGTCATTACCGTCGAGAAATAATTCACGCCAGCAGTCAGTTCTTTACCCGGGATCACCAGCTCTTTCTCATCATTACGCCAGTTTTCAATCGGCACCGGATTGCAACCACCAGGTTTACCAATCGAAGGAATGAAAATGTGTACCCCGCAGGCCACGCAAATAACCTGATTCCCTTCCATCACGTAGCCCTGATCGCCACACAGCAAACAGGCATCAAAAACCACACCCAAACGCAACTTGTCGGGATAACGGTTAATCACGAAAAAACGTACAGCTTTACCATCATCTGCTACCCAGACAAAGCGGTGCAATTTGCCATCACGGAGTTGTTCTATTGGCAGATGAACCATGCCATCACTGGCAAGTTGTACCGGAATTGCCTCTGACAATTGCGGAGGCTGAGAGGCGACTTTTTCCCACCAAAGCTGTCCGGCGATCACGACCCCCGCACACCCTAACGTCACCAGCCAAAGACGAAACGCATTTCGACGATGCGCCAACGCCAGTCGATGTGCTATCGGCTCATCGGCTTCACGCGTCTGTCGGATAGCGCGAAGCAGCGCCGGTATCCAACACAGCGCCAGAACAAGTAACAGAGCGGCCCCCAACCAGTTATACATCGCCGCGTTGTTTGTCACTTTGGCTACGAAGCTCAATAGCGATTTCGCCAGCGGCAGTACCTGCAGTTTCATTAATAACAGCAACAGATTGCCGCTTAAGGGCAGCCAAATCATTACCATCAGAATCAGGGTTAACGGCCAGTAAAGCCCACGAATCCGACGCAATAGCATGGCGCAAAGCACTCCCGCCAGGCAGAGAATCGCAAATGCCAATAGCATTGCCGTCAAATTCAACAGCAGATCGGTATTGAGTACATGGGTGCTGGTTAATCCGCCGAGATTAGGATCCAGCGCCCAGTGTCGGGCAGCGCCAAACACCAGAATCCCCTGCCACAGGTAGCGAATGCGGTTTGATACCCACCAGAAGCTCAACACAAACAACAGCGTAATCATCACTTCTGTACCGACCAGCAGTAATTGCACTGGCTGCGAACCTCGGAGGGTGAGCCCCACCAACACACCAACGATTAAGCCTGTGAGTAAGGTCCAGACAAGTGGGCGCAAAGAAGGGGGATCGTTGCGACTCCAGAGAACCCCGGAGAGCAACGCAACGCAGAAAAAAACCTGTAGTGTCGTGACAAAAAAATAACTCATAACATCGACTCTGTACGGCGGATTGAATGATGTAACTATCCAGATATATCGATAATTTAGAGCCTGCCCATCAGAGGGAATAGTTTGCAGTCAGGTGGGATGTGGGCAGCGCAAAACAAATCATAGGTACACCTCGTACATAGGATTGGGAGCACTGCCCGGCCCAACATGGCAAATAAAGCAGCCTGATGGGAAAAGCGCTTAGTTCAGGCCGACGTATTTAAATTCATAGCTCACATCAAATGGTTTCCACCAGCGGCCAACGCCTGTTTCACTGTCTGTATGACGATGCATTCCCGCTTTTGACGGCGGCTCGATGTGGTAGGTCACTTTATAGTTACCCACCCCCATCATCTTGATGTTAGCGCCGTAATGAGGGCCATCGCTGGCGACCATCGGCATGAAAGTACCTTCTTGTTTTTCACCTGTATCACTGTTAATTAAGGTGTAACTGATGGTCAGATAAGGGATCCACTCGCCTGCGCCAAAACCATTTTTACTGCCTTCTACTGCATGAATATCCGCCTCAAGGTGAATATCGGCTTTTGCTGCCGGTAACCCCATGCCGCGCGGTTCCATATCGATTGGCTGCAGATACACAGCGGCCAGTTCCATCTCATTCATGGTGACAGGCTCGCCCGCCGGATACTCCTTAAAGGCAAACGCGGCCGGAGCAGTGAAAATACCCGCCATCACTGCACTGGCAATCAGGGTTTTCTTCATGGTCATCAGACATATCCTCTCGTCTTAAATAACAGCTATAGATTATTTTTTATCGTTTCCCCTGGAACAGAGCTTTTCCGCCGCATCACCCACAGCGCCACCAGCGCCGCAAGCAGTAATACAATCTGCGGTAATAACGTTTCCACGTAGGGATAAATTCCCAACCAGCTGATTTCAGGCATGCCGTTAATCAACGTTGGCTGGAACAGTTTGCCTTCCACCAGTTCCAGAACCCCTTTGCCCGCAAATACAAAAGCCATCAGGTACATAAAACTGCCGGTAAACATAAAGAATGGCTTCAACGGCAGACGTACGACCGAGTAGCGCATGAGGAGCCAGGCGGCCAGCAGGACAACACAGCCGATAGCAAAACCTGCTGCAATCGCCATATGGCCAGAAATATCATTCGCGTCCCCGACCAGGGCATAGTAAAACAGCACGGTCTCCGCCCCTTCACGGTAAACAGCCAGGAAGCTTGTCAGCCAGAGTCCAACCAGTGAACCGCGGGAAAGTGAGTGAGACAGCTTTCCTTCCAGCCAGGCTTTCCAATGGCGTGCCTCGACTTTTGACAGTAACCAGTAGCTCATAAAGAACAGCATAACGACGGCAATCAGCATCGTTACGCCTTCCAGCAATTCACGACTGGCACCGGAATTAGTGAACAGGAGCTGGAATATCGCAGCGGTAATGACGCTTGCGATTAGCGCGACAACCACCGACTGGCGAATCAGCGGCAACTTATCCTGGTGATTGTTTTTCACCATATAAGCTACGATGGCCGCCACGATAAGCAGTGCCTCCAGACCTTCGCGGACAATGATCATCAGGCTATAGAGCAGCAGACTCCACTGGGTCTCTTCTCCTTCCCCCAACATCGCCACCGCTTTTTGTAAGTCCTGCTCCAGCGCGCTGGCTTCGGCGTTGAGTCTTTCCACTGGCTGACCAGCTTTCATCAGACTAACCAGACGCGTAAAGTAAGCCTCCAGCGAGGTCTTAAACGCCGAATCGCGAGAACCAATCTTGTTTTCCATACCGCTGGCTTCAAAGCGGTCAAAATAACTATCTTGAACATCCAGAATGGCATTCTTCGCATCGCCCTGCTGATAGCGGGCAATCGCGTCCTGAATACTTTGATGGATACCTAAAGACACGGCAGTCCAGTCTGCGCGAGCTTTGTCATCCTCAGCCACTGGAGCACTTCCCGTATTTTGTTCCGCTGTAACCTGCTGTTCGTCACGTGTAGTGGGCAGACCTGGCAGAAGATCCTCAATATCCTGTAACAAAGTAGTGACCTGATATGAAACATCATTCAGGCGATCCGGCTGCGCGGTGAGCGCAATCAGCGCAGAAAATTGCTGATTGATCGCAGCTGCGTCTTTTGCCGATCGATTCTGTCTGACCGACATTTCCATCTCTGAGTTTTTGAAACCCTGATAGTGAGCTTGCTGGACGTTCTGGCTGGCTACGCTTAAATTCCCAGCCTGATAGTTATTTACCGCCTGGGCCAGCAAATCGTCGATAATGCGAAAACTCTCTTGCCAGTGTACGGCGATATCCGTTCTGGAAAACGCATTGTGCTGCTCTTCGGCAACCAGACGATGCCCGCCATCTAACACGGGTTCAACTTCACGCAACGAAGCTTTAAGCCAGTCAATTTTGGCCTGCACGTCTGAGAAAGATTTTTTTTCGCCAATCATGCGTCGGATCTCACCAAAAGCGCTTTCCATCTCATAACTTTTGCTGGCGGAAATGTTGATTCGAATAGGACCTTCAAGGTTTTCAAATACCTCAAAGTAGGCCATTTGCACCGTGCGTCGCGCCTCATCTGTTTGCTGTTGAGAGTAAAGTTCTGCCGTTTTATCAAGACGTTGCTCAATATCCTCAATAAACGGCGCATAGTTTGTAGCAGCCCATACGTGAAGGCTTACAAACAAGCTACAGAAAGTGGTCAGCAGGAAAAAACTGAACTTACGCACGGCACGCATCCCGTAAAATACAAATGATAATTATTATCATTACCGATTTTTGATTGTGCTGTACATGACCTGGATCATAAAAATGTCAACAGGTGACAAGTTATGTAAATTTATTTCATGAAAATGTGATGAATACAGAATTGAGACAGTCTGGATTTATTGATGCAGACGTTAAGACAGGAGTATTTATAGACTCTAAGGAATAGAACTCGCCCAATACTCGCTGACGCAAATGAAGTCGACAGCGAGCATGAGGACAAATATTATTTAATACAAAAAATAATTAGGGCGCTATTATATCAGGATCACGAGTAATCCGTTGCAGAAAACGGCCATAGCCCTGCTCACCTGTCCAGTAGTTGATACTGTTCTCTACCCCCATCGATGTCAGAGTTGCACCAGAAATACCATCTACCGTATATTCATCGATATTTCCCGATTTTTCCTGAGTTATTCTCAGCACTGGCTTCCCGTTATTATCAACCACTTTTTTACCCGGCCACTGCTTACGCCAGCTCTCATCTTCCACTCTGGCACCCAAAAATGGAGTTTCCCGCTGTTGGTAGTAATACAGGTTTTTAACCGTACGTCCGTCTGGGTCAAGGACCAGAAAGGCATGCATCATCGACTTCGCGCCCTTACCGAAAATGGGTAGTATAATTTGTTGAATTTTATTGTTTTTATTCTTGACCAGATAAACATCTGCAATTGCACAGCGCTGATAAATCTTCGCGGGATCATGTTCCGGAGCGAGCTTTTTACATTCCTGCGTCACGGCATCGTCTGCCACCCATTCACCAGAATCCAGATTTACCTTACGCGACAAAATATAACGTTGAAATAAATTTTTTATTGTTTTTTCATCCTGCACGTCTGATTTCAGCAGACCCGCGGCATGCAGAATAGCAGCATGTTTCTCTTCACTGGTTGGCTCAGTTAGTTCCCCCTGATACATCATAAAAAAGGCAATAGCAGCAATAAAAATAAGGACACAAAACACCATCATTGATGCAACAATAATTTTACCCTTGCCCATTATTCTATAATCCCTGTAAGAAATAAGATATTTAAAACACCATCAGATATGCCATTACCTTTGTAGATTTGCAACTACAGAAAAAATCAAAAATATATAGCCATTAGTATATGGTTTAGGGATTTAATATCAGAACAACCTGTTTTTATTACCTTTTTATCGTAAGAAAATGCCGGGTTCCCCCGGCATAAATATCAGAACGTTGTTGCCCACCACAGCCGAAGTTTCATGCCCCAGTAGCTGGTCCAGCCGCTGGTTGTTGATACCACCCGGCCCTGGGACATCACCACCAACGTGGGCGTAACGCTGATCGCCCAACTACGGGAGATTGCCCCGTTAGCATCATTGATGACCGGAAAGTCCACGCCTTTACGCGACAGCCAGTGCGAGACTTCCGCTTCACTCCCGGAGCGTAGCGCAATGGTCATCACGTTTTGCCCTTCCGAGCGCAGCCTGGCGACTTCCGGCGTCGTGAAGCGGCATACGCCGCACCAGCTTGCCCAGAAATAAAGCAGCACCGGCTCGTCTTTGCTGAGTGCTGCCAGCGTGACGGTTTCACCATCCAGCGTTTGTAAAGGCGTGCTGTCAAAAGAGGCAGGTAGCTGCGGCGCGCGCCAGGCATCCATCAGCAGCATCACCCCCGCTAACAGCGCCAGTAAGATCAGTCCTTCGCGCAGCCAGCGGCGCAATTTACTGAGCATTGGCCGCCGCCAGTTTTTCTTTTACCACTTCCTCAAGGGTTTCCCACGGCACCGCACCAGGAATAAGTTCATCACCAATAATCGTTGCGGGGGTTCCCTGCACTCCCACCAGTCTCGCCAGTTGCAGGTTAGTGCTCAGCGTTTCAGCACTTTGGGCGTCCAGCGTAACCGGACTGGCCCCCGATTTTTCCTGCGCCTGTTTAATACTGACGTCGGTATGATACCCCTTCTTCTGCATCAGTTTTTCATGTAGCGCCAGAAACTGCTGCGGATGCTGATGCCAGGTGGTCAGCACGGTCCGCGCCGCCAGTTCCGAACTTTCCCCTTTAAACGGCAGCGGTTTAATCACCACCGCCACATCGGGATATTTCTGCACTATTTTTTCCAGCATGGGATCTAACTGTTTACAGTATGGACAGTTGTAATCAGTGAAGTTTATCAGGGTCAGTTTCGCCTGCCTGGCGCCAATCCGCGGGCTATTGGGATCGTTAAACAGGGCTTCCTGAATTAATGCTTCAATTTGCTTTTCCTGTTCCGGGGTAAACGGTGCAGGCTCTTTCGCTACGCTGACGGCTGAAAACAGGGTTAACAGCAGAACAATCATCATCTTCATGGGGTGACTCCTTTGGCATCGTTCAACATTTGCAGTACCGCATCGCGGGTTAACAACGTGGGCAACGCCTGACCTTCCGGCAGACCGGGGCCATAAATTTGGTTATACGGCACAGCAACCTGGCCGCGTTTTTTCAGAAATTCGGTGATAGCTTCAGATGGCAGCGTCCAGTCGCCGCGTAACGCCACCACGTCCGGCTGTTGCAAAGCGGCCTGGACGTCATCTTTATGCAATACGTTGTATTTATTTACTTTACAGGTGATGCACCAGTCAGCAGTGACGTCAATGAATACACGCTTATGTTGCGCCAGCGCATTCTCAATCGCCTGCTCGCTGAGCGGTTGCCAGTTCACGTTTTCTTTCGCGCTACCTTGTCCACCAAGCCCTATATGTGGGAGCAGCAACGTCGCAAGCCAGATAGCCGACCCCAGCATCATCATGCCGAGAAGACGCCGCAAAATATTCATCCAGCGTCCTGGACGCGGCAAACGCAGCGCCAGACCGGGACGCAGAGCCACCAGCAGCCACGGCAAGCTCATCCCCAGCCCAAGGGCGAAAAACAGCCCCCACAATGTCGGCAGCGAAGCGGTCAATGCCACCG
>OJIU01000249.1_pt1 | contig 23500 bp, 19 predicted proteins | sample 1595961 | NCBI WGS metagenome assembly OJIU01 (sample SAMEA4350144, study PRJEB24818) | metagenome | biome: human; feature: gut; material: faeces | place: Denmark | collected 2013-09
GGTCCGTATGGATGGTGGTTACGGAAATATACGGACGAAGGGCGTCGTGATGTCCGGTGGTAATGTCAGGTCAGCCTACAACAAAGTTTTTGCTAACCACAACTCCGGTTCATGGGATATGAGCCGGAACAGAAATATCACCATGCCCATTCTCATTATTCCGAACATGTACTGAGGAAACCCCATGTCAGCAGGAACCTTAACCCTTAACAATAACTCAGCCTCGGTTGCCGGAACTGACACCACCTTCACCACTGAGTTAGCTGCAGGTGATTTTATTGTGGTTGTCGTGGGTGGTGTGCCTTACACACTTCCTGTGCTGGAAGTTAACAGCAATACACGGCTGACGCTGGTCAGTAATTACACCGGGCCGCGAGCGACAGGAGCCGCCTGGTCTGCCGTTCCCCGCGTGGCGCTGAATATGGTTACCGCGGCGCTGGTGACCCAGAGTGCAGAGGCGCTTCGGGGCCTGAACTACGACAAACAGAACTGGCAGCAGGTATTCAGTGCTCCGGGGATGATTACAGTTAAGCTTCCTGATGGGTCTTCATTTCCCGGTCCATCATGGAAATACCTGTCCGATAATATGGTCACAAAAGTTGACGGTGTGGTGCCAAAAGCACAGGGCGGGACGGGGTTATCCAGTCCCTTTGGGGCAGGGTCAGGTTCTTTCTGTGAGGGGAATGATATCCGCCTTAACACCATCGGCGGTAAATCCGGAGGCCAGATAACCAGCCCGTTTGGCAAGGTAAATTCATTGCCGGGAAGCTTTGACTCCCTTTATGCCGGAAATCGCAACTACGGTCTCTACCAGGAACAGATGAATGTTCCCGGTGCAGGCTATCTGTATCCTCACTCCAGCTTCAAATTGTACTGGCCTGGCAACTATGGCGGAGTGTTTACATGGTCCGCGTGGGCTAACAGCAATAATCCGGAGTATGTGCTCTCCTGGACTTATGAAGCGGGAACCACGCCACATATGTGGCGGTTTAATGGCACTAATGGTAACGCCACCGCCACCGGAAACTGGGTTAACGGCGGCTCGACAGTCAAAATTAAGGAGAAAGTCGAAGACATCCAGAATCCGCGCGAAACGATGCGGATAATCCGCGCATGTACCTGGCGACTGAAAACAAAAAATGCTGACGGGCGTTTCGGTATCGGTGTTCTGGCTGAAGGGCTGTATGAGGCGTACCCGGAGGCGAAAGTTACTGCCGGTGACATCGAACTACGGGACGGTACTGTTGTTAAGGATGCCTTATCTGTACAGGCTGGCGATTCCGGCGTACTGGCCGCTGTTCATCACGCAACCATTATTTCTCTGATGGATGAAAACGAAGCGCAGCAGAAAGAAATCAATCAGATGAAAGAAGACATGGCAGCGTTGAAGAAAATTGTAGAACAGCTCACCGCCAGATAATTCTGCTCTGGACCATCAACGTGCAATGTCATAAAGCGAAATAACAGTGCCGCAACCATACCGTATGCATGAGCATGGCTGCGGCCGACTGGCGAACGTTCGATAGTGCGAGTACTGAATGATTGCCAGTCGCAGCGGATTGTACTTAAGCAATATGACGGTTCAAGGCGTTTAATCTGAAACCAGCCACATATCAGCCTCTTCAAACATTTCCTGCACTGCTCGGCTTATCTGTTCTTTCTCATGCTTGCTGGCGTCAGTGTTGATCGCCGGTAGTGTCATCATCGGTTTAACCCGAACATCAGCATCCGGGAAAATCCGGTGAACCCTCCTGGTCAATTCGCCCAGAATGATATCTTTTGCACCAGGCAGACCATCAAAATTCCTTTTGTCATAAACGAGTTCCACGAACATTGTTTATCGCCTCTTTACTGGATGGATATACAGTATTTATACTGTGTTTTTATCCTGTATTCAAGAGGGGCTAAATGATGCCACGACGTAGCGATATTGAAATGGCCTGGTATGCTTCGATACAGCAAGAACCGAATGGCCGGAAGACAGTCACCACGCAGCGTTTTATCCAGGAACTAAGCAAGGTTAACTGGAACTGGACGATGAAGCAGGCTAACGAATGGATCGAGTGGTATGTGACAACATTCCGCGATGTATCAACGCAGGAAGGTGAGAACCGTACCTTTCAGCTGTTCAATCCAAACGGAGGACTTTAGCCATGGGGTTCCCTTCACCTGCCAGTGATTACGTTGAAACAAGAATTTCCCTTGATCAGCAACTTATCAGCCAGCCAGCAGCGACTTATTTCATGCGGGCATCGCGTTCACATTTCAGGGAAGGGATAATCCAGGGGGCGCTACTTGTTGTGGACGCGTCGCTTTCAGCCTGTGATGGCTCGCTGCTGATATGCGCAATCGATGGGGAATTCAGGATCAAGCGTTACCGAACACATCCACAACCCCACCTGATTAATCTGGAGAACGGGAGAAGGGAAGAGCACCCTATTGATGATGATGGTTTCACGGTGTTTGGGGTGATCACGTACATCATTAATGATGCTAGGAATGCGGAATTTGATGATTGTCCGGTGATGTGAGGCGAAGTCGAGACACACAAAGCTTTGCATCAGTTTGCAAGGCTTTTTGTTCTTCTGGTTGGAGGATTTAGTAATTGGCGACAAGTGTGCCATTTTTGTGTCGCACACTGTAAAACACCATGCATTTTCTTACATCACGTGCCATTGAGTTGCTCTTTGTGAATGCGGCAATGTGCATGTAAAACAGCTAGTTATATGTGATTCTGCTAATTCGTAATGCGAAGGTCGTAGGTTCGACTCCTATTATCGGCACCATTTCACATTTCTCCCTGGTTTACCGAAATCAACGTAAAGTCCGTATACTGCGGTTTCTGGCCCGTGTCTTATCTCCTGTTATCAACTGGACTCACCGGAATCAAGTCACCGTTGGGGGCATAAGTGGGGGCATTCTGTGTTCGGTTTAGGGAGATACCCCCAATGAAGGTTAATGCGTGACAGGTAGACGTTGTTAAACCCTGAGATAGGCCTATAAGCTCGCAGATAATGCTGGTTTGTATTTGGAGGTCGTTCTTTCTATTCTCGATAAGTGCACTGGTTTAGGTTATGGTAATAGTTTATGAGCGCTAAAATTGACTTTGAGTGCAAATCGGAGGAAATTTCGATTGTGAATAATTATACTTAATAACCAATTTTAAAAGAGGAGAAAATGAAAAAGGTTATTATTATCAATGGTGCGATGGGGGTTGGTAAGACGACAGTTTCAAGAGCTTTATGTGAAATCTTACCCTCTAATGTTTTTTTAGATGGTGACTGGTGTTGGGATAGCCACCCCTTTATAGTCAATGATGAAACGATTGAGTTGGTTAAAAAAAACATAACAACATTACTTAATAATTTTATTGGTTGTTCCGCCTATCAGTTCGTCGTTTTTTGTTGGGTACTGCACGACAAGCTACTGTTAAATGATATTTGTAGCAAGATAGATAAAGAATCATGCAATATACATATTTATACTCTTACTTGTTCTGAAACGGAGCTGCTGAAGAGATTAAATAAAGATATATCTTGTGGTGTTCGTAAAATCGATATTATACGGCGAGCACTTTCTCGGCTAAAGTCGTGTAACTTATTGGAAACGCAGAAAGTTGATGTCGAGGGCCAAACTGCAGAACAGGTAGCCGCTTCACTCAAAAAAATGATTATGAAATAATATGACAGGACCGCATTGTTGAAAATAACGTTGAGAACATGTCATCGCTGTAGACAATTGCTCTCAATTTTCATGATGTTAAACAGACGACCCAACGCCACCTTCTTAAAATATGCGCAAGCCAGACGCAGAATATTGATACTGCTGTGCAGCTCGTAGTTTTTTCCCGCTCTGGCATCTTTCGAATGCTCACGTTCATTGGTGTTTAGTCAGCCTGCCAGTCCCATTTCTCAATGAGTTTAATTTCCAGGATTCCCCCGACAAAGCCGGGGGGTACCAAATTTAATTATCAATTATCATAATTTAGTTAAGTTTGAATCCTCCGTTGAGGACAAGGGTTTTATCGCTCCCTCAAATATACCACGCGCATCTATAGCTGTCCCAGTATAATCAGTAAACACCCCATCGATACCAGCCTCATAAAAGTCAAGAAGTTCATTAATAGGTTGGTTATGGTAAATACCTGCCAAATACTGTTTTTCATTCCTGAAAGTAAATGAATGTACTAATAATCCTAATCTATGTGCATTAGAAATTACTTCATTAGGCTTAACTGAGTTCACTAACTTTATATCATTGCGATTACCTGTTTTTTTTGTGTTGAGAAATGTCATGACTTCCATTTTCCATGGCCCAATAATATCAGCGTATGTAGCAATTTCTTTTAATCCTGCGGGTGTAAACATACTTCCAAAATAATCAGGGTTTCCTTCAATAGTCCAGCTGTATGGACGACCAGAGACAAACGTAAGATAGTTATTTGTATTATAAATAACTTTCCCTGTGTAATAATCTACATTATTTCCATCCATTAACTGAATAACCCTGGTTTTTAGCCCTTTAGACCTTAAATATTTTAGGCTTTGTGGATCAAAACTTTGTACTATAATTGGAGATTCTTTTGAGTTTAAGTTGTTTTTTTCAATGACTTTCAAGATAGAATCTTCGAATGGATGTGAACCTAATGTCCCACATCCATTTGCGATAGCCTGACCATTATTCCAGATCGGGTTTTTTGATTCAGGGTAAATACCAATTGTACGTCCTGTACGCTTTGTTTCTTCCTTGGCTATATCAATAACTTCCTGGAAAGTTAAAATTGGGAATTTACCATTTAAAGAAGATGGTCTATCAGTAGCAGCATCAAATGATGTACCACCTATCCAATCTTTTAATTCTTTAAGCGTAAAGTCACTAACAGCCCAATCATTAGTATGATCTTCACCGTCTACAATTAACGCTTTTAAGCGTGATTTATAATCGTTAGGATCAACTAAATCAGTCAAGTATTTATCCGGACCATGATCTTTAACTTCACGCTGCCATTTTATGTCTACATAACGTCCTGGAGTGGTTCTTTTCCTTTTAGCAACCTCTGGATTAGTTTTAGCAACTTCCTCAATATTTGTATTATCCTTCATCCAGGGATTATGACGTGCAATTAATTGACAATCCTTTGTCATGTGCAAATCAAGTTCAAGGTAATCAGCACCGTTTGTTGCTGCTGACTCATAAGAAGGTCGTGTCTCTTCTGGTATTATACCAGGATAACCACGATGTCCTATAACTATAATATTATGACCGATTTTTGTCTTATTAAATGCGATATCATCTTTAGTAGTAACCTCTTGTGCCAATAGCATTTTAGGTAACAATGCCATCATTAAAATGCTTAAAATTTCCTTTTTCATAAATATTATGCCTTATATATTGTTAAATGCCTTTTGGTGCCAATAATTCGGCTTCTTTTTTTTGAATTTCTAAATGATGCCTTTTCTCAATCAGCATGGTCCACGCAAGTAAAATGATTGCAATGATACAACCTATTATCATTGTTAAAAAACCGCCATTCCAACCAAAATGGTCAACCATTATACCAACTATAGCGTTTGCAGCAGTAGAACCCCCTAAATAACCGAACAGGCCTGTAAACCCTGCCGCGGTACCTGCAGCTTTCTTAGGAACAAGTTCTAACGCATGTAAACCAATCAACATTACAGGCCCATAAATTAAAAAACCTTCTGCTGTAATACACGCAACATCTATTCCATAATGGCCTGGAGGATTAAGCCAGTAAATAATAGTACAGATAAGTACTAAAATCATAAATACTACTCCAGCAGCTCCCCTATTTGTTTTAAAGATTTTATCTGATACCCAACCACAAATTATAGTGCCCGGGATGCCTGCATATTCAAAGTATGCATAGGCCAGAGATGATTGCGTTACCGTAAAATGTTTAACTTCCTGTAAGTAGGCGGGTGACCAGTTTAGTATTCCATACCGCATCAGATAAACGAAAATATTTGCCAGTGCAATCAACCATAATGCTTTATTTTTCAGAACATAAGTGACGAAAATCTCCTTGGCACTGAACTCTTCCTCATCTCTTTTAGCATCGTAATCTTCAGGGTATTCGTTTTTCCATTCCTCTACCGAAGGCAATCCACAGGACTGCGGGGTATCACGTACCAGTGTGAAAGCAATAATTGACAATACAATGGCCGCAAATGCGGGAAGGTAAATAGCAGATCGCCAATCTTTTAACCACCACATACCTAAAATAAATAGCAGAGAAGGTACGGCACCACCAACATTATGTGCACAGTTCCACACAGCGACAATTCGTCCTCGCTCCTTCTTCGTCCACCAGTGAACCATAACTCGTCCACAGGGCGGCCATCCCATTCCCTGCAGCCAGCCATTAATAAACAGCAAAATAAACATAACTGTCACGCTTGACATGGCCCAAGGGACAAATCCCATAAATAACATGACAAGCCCGGACAACAGCAACCCGAAAGGAAGGAATATTCTGGCATTGGCCCGGTCAGAAATGTTGCCCATAAAAAATTTCGACAGTCCGTATGCTATCCCTACCGCAGATAGCGCAATTCCCACATCGGCATGCGAAAATCCCTGCTGAATAAGATGTGGCTCAGCCAATGCAAAATTATTGCGTACGAAGTAATAACCAGCATAACCAAGAAAGATACCAATAAACAGTTGAAAGCGCATTTGTTTATATTCGCCATCAATTTTCTTATCGGGGATTTTTTCTTTGTGCTTAGGTGGTTCAAATAATTTCCACATAATTGATGCTCCATCAAAAAATCACTGATTTCTCTAACGACTCCCAATTGACACCATAGTCTTGTAATAATGCGTAATGCTCAGAAAAATGATTTGCCTTGTCTCAAGACGATAGAATGCATGACAGGAAAAGCAATTCATTCATATCCAGAAACATAAAGTTCCCGGGTAAGAAATATTCCCCTGCCATAGATTAGAAGTCGAGACTTAATACTGCAGGTAGACCTTATAGCATGCAATATGTGCTATGTTGTGACCACATTCACATTACATTATTAATTTCGAAATTAACTACAAAAATAAATTAAGTCCTGGTGTGAATTTAATCAGTTAAATCAATCAATTAAATCATAACTTGATGTCAATACTCTAATTCGGAATTTCAATATTTAAATGTATGTACAATTTTCACCGTGATACAAAATGTAATATCAAAAGTGAAATAATTTATTTCGACTGTAAGTTGTGTAAGTACCTATATCTGTGTTCATTGGAGTTGCTTGATTTAGGATGGGGAGATCATTAACGTTGAACTTTTCCCTGTGCAGGTTGTTGCCTTTGTGATCCGCCACAGACAGAATTTGTTATGTAATGTTGTCGGCTCTGGGCTGTTCAATGACAACGATTGCGCAGTACCAGATTATTAGTGAAACGCCTGCTCTTTGCCATATATGGGATTACCCTAATAAAGGTAAACTGCCTTCTGAAAATAGAGCCCGCAGGCATCTCAGTTCTATGCAATTCACATAACTTACTCGTCTTTTGACCGACAACGTTCATCTTACAACTGTGAGTATCGTTACCTTTGTCATGTAACGATTACCACGTTTCACCCCTCGTGTCGTATTCATGTCTTTTCATCTTAGGGGAAGGATTTAATCCGCTGTTTGGTTCTAAGTTTTTTGAACATGTCTTGCGTGCAGTCGTAGAGCAGCAACTTTTTATAAGGGATCACCTGGGCTGAAATAGTGATCTCGTTAAGTATCCCCGTAGACAGAACTGCTGAGTAATGCATCCGTCCGGGTACTGCCGCATAATAGATAGACGCGAGCTTATTGCCATCCGGATCACATACTTAGGTACTACTGTAGTAGCCCTGACCATACTGCGGGCCCATGCCCCGGCGCGCCTTCATCTTTGTTGCCCATGCTTAGTGCGAGTAGGTACAACTGCTTAGTATGCTAGACGGAATGCGCTTTCAGCGCCACCAACGTGCCGTTACCAGCTCTGGCAGGTTGTCAATCAAAGGGGCAGCCGATGCACAGGCCAACGGAGTGGTTGCCGTTGAACGTTCCTCACGGCACACCTTCTTCATCACGCCAGGCCTGCGGTTGCCCAAGTAGTTTTATTCTGATTAATAAACATACAATTGATGGCGAGAGGACTTAGGGGGGGGAACGATTTTTGAGCACTGGTGAAATCAAGACTCGAATTCAACTCAATCGCTATGGCAACGGCCCGATATCAGGAAAGAGGAATATAAAGATGAGTTTCAGGTCATAATCATAGCCTGCGCCAGCAGTACCTGATGGTTATCCCGTCATAATGACGTAAATGGGGGAACCTGTCGGCATGTTCAAAATGATTCTCGTTGTAGCCAGGGGCTGTCGACCAGAATTTTCTCCCGGTGGCTGTCGCCATTGATAATGTGCAACGTACTTAACCGACCAATCTCATAATGTGGTAACTGGACTGTGGATAGCGGCGGTAAGAATAAATTTCCAATCCCGACGAGGTTATCGTATCCCAGAACGGCAATGTCCTGTGGGATGCGGATCCCCTGTGTTAACAGGGTCTGATATACCATAAATGCGATACGGTCATTACCACAAATTACCGAATCAAATTGTGGTATGCCCTGAACTATATATCTCAGCAAAATGTCCGGAATATCACGATAGTGTTCATCTCCATATTGCATATAGCAGTGATTGAGCGTGTCAGGATTAATATTGGCTTCACGGCAGGCACGATCAAGCCCCCGACGGCGGCGTCGTGTTGCTAAATGGTTGACCGGTAAATGCAAGCAAAGAGGGCGACAGTACCCCGCTGATAATAGCGCCTTTACTGCCGTATACTGCCCTTGTTCATCATTGGGAATATAGCTGGCAACTGGTTCTCCTTTATTCTCACAGTTGGCCAGTACGCAAGGATGCTTCAGCAGCCTGGAAGGAACGTTCACCTCACGTAATCCCATCGTGGTGAAAATGATCCCTCCGGGTCGGTGTGCGAGTAGTAGATCAACAATATCGTCAGGATTGTCATCAGCAAACATGTTAACCACGAAGCTATTCCAGCCGTACGCGCGTGCGGTTTCCTCGATAGACAACGTAATGTCCACTGAAAAAGGGGTTGTGACAGTATCCAACGCGAGCACGCCAATCGTTTTATTCCTGGAACCGACACGACGAACCTGGCGGGCAGAGAGGTCCGGTACATAATTGAGCTGTAATATAGCCTCCTGTACCCTGGACAGGGTTTCTGGCTTCACACGTTTCGGATCGTTCAGCACCCGAGATACGGTCATTAGCGATACATTGGCCAGTCTGGCCACATCTTTTAGAGATGCCATAGTCTTCCGTAAAAATACTAACTACCCAATCCAGATTTTGTACCCAATCCATCTATTAACGGGTTGTGAACAAAGACAAATACCTATTCTAGGCATCGAACCATGAAGAATTGCAAGCGACGATAAAAAATGTGAGCTTGATCCTAACATAATAATGTTAACGTTAACTTTTGTGATTAACATCGATTATCGCGCCAAAATCAAGTGTACCTGCAAAATGTTAACGTTACCATCCTGACATGTCATTTCCCTGAGATTACGTAAATGAAAAAAAGACCTTCTCGCAGCTATCTGCTGCTCAGCGCGCTGTTGTTCTTTTTCTTTGTGACCTGGTCCTCATCAAGTTCACTCCTCTCTATTTGGCTGCATCAGGAAGTGGGACTAAAGGCGTCGGAAACCGGAATTATCTTTTCCGTGCTATCCGTCTCCGCGCTGTTTGCTCAGGTTTGTTATGGCTTTATTCAGGACCGACTAGGCTTACGCAAACATCTGTTATGGTGCATCACCACATTACTCATTCTCTCCGGTCCCGCTTATTTGCTGTTTAGCTATTTACTGAGTATCAACATTTTGCTTGGGAGCGTATTCGGCGGTTTGTTTATCGGGCTGACATTTAACGGCGGTATTGGCGTTCTGGAGTCCTACACCGAGCGTGTTGCGCGTCAGAGTACCTTTGAGTTTGGTCGGGCACGCATGTGGGGGTCTCTGGGCTGGGCTGTGGCTACGTTTTTTGCCGGGCTACTGTTTAACATTAACCCTGACCTTAACTTCTTGGTGGCTTCTTGCTCTGGGATAATTTTCTTCTGTCTGCTGGCCCGCTTAAAAGTCGCGGCTCCGGCAAGCATGGAAAAACTCGAAATCGGTGCTAAAAAAGTCTCTCTGGAAGATGCTCTGAATCTCCTTACTCTTCCACGTTTCTGGGCGTTGATATTCTTCGTGGTCGGCACCTGCATTTACGGCGTATACGATCAGCAATTCCCTGTCTATTTCTCTTCACAGTTCCCGTCATTAAGAGAAGGGAATGAAATGTTTGGCTATTTAAACTCTTTCCAGGTTTTTCTGGAGGCCGCTGGCATGTTTTGCGCCCCCTGGTTGGTTAACCGTATTGGCGCTAAAAATGGCTTGATATTCGCAGGAATGGTGATGGCGATGCGTATGATCGCTTCCGGGCTGGTGGAAGGGCCACTGCTTATTTCCATTACAAAATTACTTCACGCTGTCGAACTGCCGATATTGTTAGTCGCCATTTTTAAATACAACAGTCTGAATTTTGACAAGCGTCTGTCCTCCACGATTTATCTGGTTGGATTCGCCTGCACCAGTTCAATTATTGGCACCGTACTGTCCCCACTGGCAGGCTTTAGCTATGAAAAATTTGGCTTCGCCCAATCCTATCTAATCATGGGAATTATGGTGTTTTGCACCACGTTTATTTCCATTTTCCTTTTGCGCTCAAATAAGTCCTCATCTGAGCCATCCTTTTTGCAGCAAAACGTTGCGTAATGTACTGAGAGTAAAGACGATGACATCCTTGTTAGAACAGACCGAACAGACGCTTGAAAAAGCACAAGCCGATATTAATCCGCGTTGGTATCCGCGGTATCACCTCGCTGCTCGCGCAGGCTGGATGAACGATCCTAACGGCCTGGTATGGTTTGATGGGTGGTATCATGCGTTTTATCAACATCACCCTTATTCTCCTGAATGGGGACCAATGCACTGGGGGCATGCTCGCAGCAAAGATCTGGTGCACTGGGAACATATGCCAGTCGCGCTGGCGCCGGAAGGTCCAGCAGATGTGGACGGCTGTTTCTCCGGCTCCGCCGTGGTGGATGGCGATACGCTGGCGCTGATTTATACCGGACATAAATTTCACGGTTCGCCAGACACAGACGACAATCTCTACCAGGTGCAGTGCCTGGCAACCAGTCGTGACGGTATCCATTTTGAGCGACATGGTATGGTCATTGATACACCGTCAGGACTGCATCATTTTCGCGATCCGAAGGTATGGCGCGAAGGTGAGCGCTGGTACATGGTGGTCGGTTCCCGTGTGGAAAATACGGGGCAGGTTCGTCTGTATAGTTCATCCGATCTCCGTAAATGGCAAGACGAAGGGATATTTGCCGAGGCTGATGAAGGAATGGGATATATGTGGGAATGCCCTGATTTCTTTACTCTGGAAGGGAAGCGGGTGCTGATGTTTTCTCCGCAGGGGATCGCGGCGGAAGGTTATCGCAATCGCAACCTTTTTCAGAGCGGTTATTTACTTGGTGAATGGCAGCCCGGTCAACCATTCACCCATGATGGACAATTTATTGAGCTGGACCACGGTCATGACTTTTATGCTCCGCAAAGCTTTCTGACTCCGGATAATCGTCGCATTGTTATCGGTTGGTTGGATATGTGGGAATCGCCGATGCCTGAGCAGCAGGACGGCTGGGCCGGAATGTTGTCTCTACCGCGTGAACTGAGCCTTGGTGATGACTATCGGGTGAGGATGAAACCCGCTGACGAAGTCACCGCGCTGCGTGGCAGCTATTATCCAACACCCGCGTGTTGCCTGCGTAATCAGAAAGTCCTTATTACGGCTGATGCCGAAGCGGTCGAGGTACAACTGGTATGGGATCTGAACGCCTCTACGGCTGAACAGTTTGGTATGGCATTAGGGGATGGACTAAGAATTTACGCCGATAATCAAGCCCAGCGTCTGATAGTGGAGCGTCGCTATCCAGAATATTCGCTGGTAGGAACTCGCAGTATTCCGTTGCCAGCAGACGGTTTACTGACATTACGTATATTTATCGACCGCTCATCAGTAGAGGTATTTGTTAATGATGGTGATGCGTGCTTAAGTAGCCGAATATATCCTCACCCGGCCCAGCGCGATCTTTCACTGTTTGCGAATCATGGAGTTGCCACATTACAGCAAGCCGGATACTGGTCTTTAGATAAATAATATAGTCCCGATTCGCTTTACCTCTTACATTGTGAGCTTTTATTTGTGCCAGTCTTTGGCTGGCATATTTTGCCTAAAATAATGAGATAACGAAATGGATGAAATATTAATGCCTCACTATCGCGTTTCTGCGATGAATATCAAAAGGCTTATTTTAAAACAGAAGATACTAGCCTGTGTTATAACGTCAGTCACAGCGTTTTCCGCTATCGCTGAGGATAATACAGAACAACCAGTTACTTATACAGGAAACTATCAAAGCTATTTTCTGGATGAATCTGAAACCAACGTAACGAGTACATCGCCAACAATTAAAGGTAATGAGCAAACGTCACGTAACGCTGTAGGTAAAACGGCGCTGCCAACGACGTCGTCCAAGCCTGCAACGTTATCCGCAGCAACTGAAAATAAAACCTATGAGGTGAATGCGAATAATAAAGGAGATTCCCCAGAAGATGTCAGTCTGTTGCGTTTAAGGCAGGAAGATCCTCCTGTTCACTGGAACAGTATTGGCCGCAATATGGAGGCTGGTGGTCTACACGGAAATATTGGAACTCAGATAGAGATTGATGATGTTCGTTGGAGCGATAATAAGAAAAATAGTGGCAAATTCAAACTTGCCACTATTCAGGCTTTTTTATGGCACGACGAGCTACCCAATTGGTACTTTGGTTTCTGGAACGCCCGCGAGGATAGCTATAAAGGTCAATTTAGTAACCAGGATTACAAGGGCACAAATACGATCAATGAGTTTTTTGTCGGTCATATTTTTGAAACCTGGCGCGGTAATATCGGCACGGAGGTCATGGTTGGTTCAGAAACGGCAACTAAACGTTGGAAAAACAGGTATAAAATCTGGCAAGACCTGCGACTGAGCAACAAATGGAGCCTGGCCGGTTACGCCTATGGTGAATACCAGCCGCAGGGCAACGAGCCGGGGAATGGCGATCTTGAGCAATATATTTTTGAAATCGAGCCTGCTATTCAATATCGCGTGAATCCCGATCTTGGTCTGTATTTGCGGCCCTATTATTACTATAACCGGCAGGAACGCGAGAGCTGGGGCGATATTGTAGAAGAAGAATGGAAGGTTACGGCTGGACTCTGGCGAAACTGGTATCCTCTGTTAACCTCCCTGTATTTAGGCTTCGGTCAGGACAAAATAGATAACGCCAGCAATGCTAAAGAAATTTTTTATGACGGTCGTTATAAATTCATTGGCGGTACCATCAGCTATCCAGTCTTTGGTGAAGTTCGATTATATGGTGAATTCAAAGCACAATTCACAAAAGAGTCCGGGCTCTGGACTTCTACCGGCCATTCGTGGAATCCCTTTACCGTGGTTGGCTTGAATTATAACTTCTGATATTCAGGTGTGATATGAAAAAAATAATATTAGTGGTATCTGCCGCTCTGTTGGCGCTTTCGCTTATCAATATGCCAGCCTGGTCGCAGCCGTCTAAAGAAACATTACACAATAAAAGTATTAGCTATGTTAATGATTTTTTTCCGCGGGTAGAAGGTTCTTTTATTGGTGACCCAATGCCTGTTTATAATGATGGTGAATTTGATATTTTTTATCTTAATGATGTGCGCGGTGGTAGCGATTTGGGGGTCCATGCTATTCATTTGCTATCGAGTACCAATTTATATAACTATCAGAACCATTCCGAAGTGATTCCTTACGTTAATGACGTTGACGACCCTGAACTATTATTAGGAACCGGTTCGATTGTGAAAGTTGGCGATACCTGGCATGCCTGGTATACCGCGCACAATGAAAATGTGTTTCCGGTTGAGTCCATTATGCACGCGACCAGTAAAGACCGTCTTCACTGGGTGAAACATCCACAAGATACGATCCTGCCAGGCGATAATTATCGCGGGAATGACTTCCGGGATCCTCATGTTGTTTGGGTCGAAGAAAAGAAAGAGTACTGGATGTTAATTACTACCCGTCGCGACGGGCGCGGTGTCATTGCCCGGTACAGTTCAACCGATTTGAAGAACTGGGAAGACCGTGGTGTATTTTTTGATAATGACACGATTACCAGTAACTCTAACCTCGAATGTCCGACACTGGTTTTCTTTAACGGACGTTGGTATCTCAGCTTTAGCGACCAATGGCCGCTACGCCTGACCCAGTACCGGGTTGCGGATAATCCTGATGGGCCGTGGCGAAAGATGGACAATTATGCGGTCGATGGCTCGGGGTTTTACGCGGGAAAACTGGCGCTTAAAAACGATCGTCTGTTTGTTTTTGGTTGGATTCCAACCAAGGCAGGAAGCAGTGACAGTGGCAACATTGATTGGGCTGGAAATTTGGTTGTTCATGAGCTCATCGCGGATGAGCAGGGGCAGCTCAAAAGCATCCTCTCGCAGGAACTTCAGACAGTCATTAATGACAACCCCGGTCCGGTGACCACCTTAAAAAGCGGTAAAATGCTAAAAACAGCAACACAGTTTGGTCCATTACAATCTGCGGTATACCCACCGCTGCCCAAACGAGGTGAGTTAAGTGCAACGATAGATATCCCCTCTGCCGGAATGGTGATGAGTTTTGGTCTGATTGACGACAGGGTGAGCGACGCAAAGCTCAACGTTGTGTTCAATAAGAGCAAAGGCAAGGTCTATTTTTTCAATGCACCACTTGCCTCTATTCATCAGGCGAACGCGGAGTCATGGGTAAATGTTCCTCTTGATGAGAAAATAGAGTTACGTGTTTTGCTTCAAGACTCAGTTGCTGTTTTTTATATAAATAACAAAGCCGCATTCAGTACCCGAATGTATTCCATGCCGGAGAAACCATGGAGTATTAGCCTGCCGCAAAATGATAATTTTCACGCCACATTGAAAATAAAAGAAATAATATAACGAGATATTACTATGAAAAACTATCATGCCCTGTCTGTTATTTTTGTTCTTCTGTTTCCGTCGCTGGCGAATGCGAGCATGAGCATCATGAAGGATGCATCGGGAAAAGTTATTGCTGTGGATCCATGGTCTTATCTGGATGAAGACGTGATGTGGACCTCAACCCGTTCCTCCAACCCCGCCGGTGGTCGTGTTCATGGTCAACTGAAAATGAAATATGCCATTGAGGACAATAACTGGCGTAACAGCCATTTCCACAGCGGAAATGATTCACTGACATTTGTACAAGGGGTGATGCGCCATGATGCGTTACCCGGCTGGTATTTAGCATTTTCTGAAGGTAGAACCACCAACTATAACGGGACATGGGAGGATCAAACATACCTCAGCCAAAATCAGTGGACTCAGTTGATTATCGGCCATGAATATTTCTACAAGCGTCTACGCTATGGCTGGGACGTCATGGGAGGAAGTTCTTCCATCGAGGATCGGTGGCAGGGACGTATCAAATTCTTTACCGATCTGCGTGTTACGGACAGCTTCTCATTCTTTAATTACCTGTATCAGCAGATTGACCATCGTCGTAATGGAGGGGCACAAAATGATCGGGATATACGTTCTTTTCAGATTGAACCTGGCGTTCAATACATTATTAACAATACCACCGGAGTTTGGTTCCGCCAGCAATTCGCTTCTGCAATTTTAGACCGCGCGCAATGGGGGGATATTGATGAAAAAAGTTGGACAACATCAGTCGGCGTCTGGCGTAACTGGGGTAAATTATCCACAACATTTAGCGGTGGATATGGGCATTATAAGAAAAATAATGCGCGGGATGAAGATGGAGAGGTATTCCAGAATACCCGTAACCGTTTTCTGAAATTGTCAGCAAATTATCCATTGACCTCTCGGTTTACGGTGTCCGGGGAGATTACCGGTTCGTTAATAAACCAGAGTGGCAGTTGGGTCACTAATGGTGATGCCATAACGACCGACTATAAGCTGATGCTGGATTATAACTTTTAACAGTCACGTTTAAATAAATGCGTTAATTATTGTTGAGGAAATACCATGAATATCTGGACGCTTGGCGATGCGGTGGTGGATCTTTTACCGCTTGCAGACATGCAATATCAAGCTTGTGCAGGAGGAGCGCCATTCAATGTGGCAATTGGTACTGCGCGTTTAGACAGGCAAAGTGGTTTTATTGGTCGGGTTGGTGATGACGATTTTGGCCATTTTCTGAAAAAAACATTGTTCGATGCAGGCGTCTCAACCACAAGCCTTCAGTTGGATAATCAGCACCAAACCAGTACGGTGCTGGTCTCACTGGGTAACGGTGGAGAACGCGGATTTACATTTTTAACTAATCCCTCCGCGGATCAATATTTAACACCCGCTGCGCTTCCAGACTTCAGCGAAGATATTCTGCACTTCTGTTCCCTGGCTCTGGTTGCCGAGACTTGCCGTGATACATTGGCTACCGCAATCTGTCAGGTTAAGAAATGCGGCGGATTACTGAGTTTCGATGTGAATTTACGCGAACAAATGTGGCCTGATAAATATGAAATGCTCAAGGTGGTGCGCCAGTATTCTTCACAGGCTGACATTCTTAAGCTTTCAGAAGAAGAGTGGTACTGGATGACGGGTACACACGATTTTGCCCATGCGCTCGACGGCCTTAAAGCGCTTCCTGCACAATTGAAAGTTGTGACCTACGGAGCGCAAGGCGCAATGGTGCTTTGGCAGGATAAAATGATCCATTTCAACGGCTATACCGTCGATAGCATTGATACAACTGGGGCAGGGGATGCTTTTGTCGCCGGTTTGCTGGCATGGCTTGCAGACAACCGGATGCCAGAGTCCGTTGAGCAGCTCCACCAGGCTATCGCCTGGGCCAGTGGCTGCGGTGCGCTCGCGACAACCCGCAAGGGGGCGCTGACCGCACTGCCGGATATCGAAGCGCTGAATGCTTTTATTACGCAATGTCATCTACCGGACTACGAAATAAAAGACGTTTAAGCATAATAACGGCGAGTTTAATAATTTTAACTCTCTATGATCTTTGTGAATGTCCCCGCATCCATCATCGGATGGCGGGGATTTTTACTTTATTTTTGCCATACCGGCTCTTTACCTTTTTGATGCTTGATAGATACATCCTCTGAGTATATCTACTCAGAGGCTAATCTTTTATTTTTTAATATTGAATAATTAATATTTGTCCTGAGTATTACTTTCCTCACATACGATATTCGATCATCCCACTCTTTTTGGCAACCCAGTCATATAGTCGTTGCCCACGGAGATTGGTTTCATGCGTGTGCCAGTATAATCTTGATGCGTGGTGATTCTGTGCTTGCTGTTGAACATACTCGATAAGTTGTTTCCCGATATGTTGACCACGAACCTCTTCACTAACAAATAGATCTTCGAGATAGCAATAATTTGATTCTGCCCAGGTTGAGCGGTGAAAGAGATAATGCACCAGACCCACTATTTTGCCATCATATTTCGCGACGGCACAATAAAGAGGTTCACTCGGCGTAAGGAAACGCTCCCATGTTAATTTTGTTACTTCATCTGAAATTTTAGTACGATAAAATGTTTGGTAATTTATCCATAAAGGAAGCCAGTTGACGTAGTCTTGCTGTTTTGCGGCTTCAATAGTAATACTGTTTTTGTTGTTCATATATCTCTCCTGATATTTTATAAGAATAATGTGTTAGGATGATGATCCTAAGGTTTTTATAAATTATCGTAAAGAGACACTTTTCATCTATTGATAGGATCCACTTTTAGCGTAAAGGTTAATACAATGAAAAAAAATAATGCACCTTTATTTCAAGGATTTGTTTTAGGAAAAGGTGTCGTGAAAGAACAAGTCTACCACACTCTTCGTGATCACATTCTTGCAGGCCGATTACCAGCAGGAACGAAGATGCCTTCAACCCGGGCGTTGTCCGAGATGATGTCAATTTCACGAAACTCAGTGATTGCCGGTTATGACCGGCTATTAGATGAAGGGTATATCCTGACCCGCAAAGGGTCTGGAACGTATGTCGCACACAATATTCCGGATCGGAGTATCAGCAATAGCTACCCAAATGTGCAGTCGGGGGGCGTCGTCGCGCCTGATGAACAGGTTCACAGCCGAGATAATCCTGTTCACGATTTATGGTCAAATGAGTATGAAGGGCGCGGCATGAACCGCCTATTCGCGGTTGGCGTTGGCTGTACGGATCTCTTCCCGCATGCATTATGGGGCAAGTTGCTGCAAGGGGTCTGGAGACAATCCCGACATCAACTGGGGGCTCACACCCATCCTTGCGGATACCTTCCTTTGAGAAAAGCAGTTTGCCACTACATTAAAACAACGCGTGGAGTGAACTGTAACGAAGAACAGATAATCATCGTAAATGGTATTCAACAGGCATTGAACATCACTGCACGAGCGCTGCTGTCGACAGGAAGTGAGGTTTGGCTGGATGACCCGGGTTACAAAGGCGCCCGAGGGGCTTTTATGTCTGTTGGCGCAATGGTGAGGCCGGTACCGGTAGATAGCGAAGGAATGAACGTCCGCTATGGTATTGATCATTTTCCTGACGCTAAGCTCGCCTACGTTGTTCCGTCGGATCAATACCCTTTAAGTGGAACGTTAAGTTTCTCCCGGCGTTTTGAGTTGCTGGAATGGGCGAGGTCTAACCGGGCATGGATATTTGAAGATGATTATAATAGTGAATTCCGTTATGCCGATCGTTCTTTACAAGCATTGCAGGGATTAGATCAGAACCAACGGGTAATTTATGCCGGAACGTTTTCTAAAATGATGTATCCAGAGTTTCGTTTAGGTTTTTTAGTTGTCCCGCCAGGCTTACAAGAACAGATTATGGTGACGAAATATTTTACCGATCTCGGTACCAGCTATCTTGAGCAGGCAGTGATGGCCAATTTTATTGGGGATGGACATTATGCCAGCCATGTGCGTCGAATTCGCAAGGCGTGTTATGAAAGAAGAACTGTGCTGGTCAACGCCATTCACCAATATCTGGCTGATAAAATGATTGTCCAACCTTCGGACTCTGGGGTTCATATTGTGTGCTGGCTTCAAAACGGATTGACCGGAAATGAAGTCGAGGAGAAAGCCAGAGCTCTCGGAATGGGGATACTATCACTGAGTCGTTATTATCAGGGAGATGTCTCGCGACAGGGAATTTTGATTGGTTTTGCTAATCATCCTTCTGAAGCAATTATTGATGGAATACGCCGTCTGGCTCAGGTTATTTAAATTATAGTGTATTCGGCTCTTATCATTAATGCTGTCGTGCGCTTTTTTGACTACGCCTAAAATATGATGTCTGTTTTTTGCACAATGAAATACTGTGGATCCGTAAAAAACACGCATTGTGGTTCTTTTGGTCGGGTTGGTTTGATCATATTCTGCGCGGGTTTAGTCCTGTTTTGTAAGAGGTGTGGATATGTCGGGCAGCTTTAATCAATTCCATCAACCCGTAGGTCAGTCTTTGTCTGACTGGAAAGGTGCTCCCTTTCCACTGGTTCAGCAAATGGCAGGTCGCTATTGCAAGCTTGAACGTATTAACGCCGAACGCCATGCAAAGGATCTTTATGAAGCGTACGGCGAAGCAAGCGATAATCGTGACTGGACATATCTGCCAGTTGGGCCTTTTGAAACATTTGATGTCTTCCTGGTTTATGTAAAAAAGATGGAAGAACAGACAGATCCAATGCATTTTGCTGTGATCGATTTAGTCAGTATGAAGCCTGTTGGTACGTTTGCACTGATGCGTATTGATCCCGCAAATGGTGTGATTGAGGTAGGGCATGTTTCTTACTCCGTTCGCATGAAGCGCACGCGAATTTCAACGGAAGTCATATCCTTGCTTTTAAAGTACGTTTTTGAGGATCTGGGCTATCGCCGTTTTGAATGGAAATGTGATGCCCTCAATGCGCCTTCCCGTAGGGCAGCAGAGCGCTTTGGCTTCAGTTTTGAAGGTATATTTCGGCAGGCTATCGTTACCCGCGGACGAAATCGTGACACCGCATGGTACTCAATCATTGACGGCGAGTACCCGATACTCCGTCCTGCCTACGATTTGTGGCTCGATGAGGGTAATTTCGATAGCCAGGGACGGCAGATTAAACGTCTTGGGGAACTGATGGAAAGGGGATAAAAGGCTCCTCGAATAAACTGGGTGATTTTGGCGGTGAAGATCACGCTGGCCAGGGTCAGTGAAGCGCACAAAAATCGCCACTGTTTTTCGCTTCCCAGGAATAAAAAAACGCACAGGGGGGACCGCCCTGTGCGTCGGGTTTATCGCGGAAGAACTTAAACCCCAAGGCGATCGCGTAAGCTGTAGTATGCCGCCCCCATGGCGGTAAACGGAATGCGCAGGCTGCGGCCTCCCGGGAACGGGTAGTGCGGCAATTTGGCGAACGCGTCAAAGCGCTCGGCGTCCCCGCGCAGCAGTTCCGAAATCAGCCGTCCTGCCAGGTGGGTACAGGTCACGCCGTGACCGCTGTAGCCCTGCATATAGTAGATGTTGGTATCAAGACGCCCGAACTGCGGCATGCGAGACAGCGTTAACAGGAAATTACCGGTCCAGCGGTAATCAATTTTTACCCCCTGCAATTGCGGGAAGGTCTTCAGCAGTTTCGGCATCACCAGACGCTCAATATCGTCCGGATCGCGAGCGCCGTAGACTACGCCACCGCCGTACAGCAGGCGGTTATCGCCGGTCAGACGGTAGTAATCCAGCAGGTAGTTACAATCTTCCACACAGTAGTTTTTCGGGATTAGCGAGCGCGCCATCTCCGCAGACAGCGGTTCGGTGGTTAACACCTGCGTGCCGCACGGCATGCTGCTTTTTGCCAGCGCAGGCTCCAGTTTGTCACCGAGGTAGGCATTGCCCGCGACGATCACAAAGCGTGCCGTCACCTGACCTTTTTCCGTGCTGACCACCGCCGGGCTGGTGTGCTGAATTCGGGTAACCGGCGACTGTTCGAAGACGCGTCCGCCGTTCAGACGAATGGCGTTAGCTTCGCCAATCGCCAGGTTCAGCGGATGAATATGGCCACCGCTGTGGTCAAGCAGCGCGCCGACATAACGATCGCTGCTGACTTCGCGGCGAATTTCGCTGCTGTCTAATAGCTCAAGCTGCGTGTTGCCGTAGCGTTCCCAGTTCGACTTCTGTTCTTCCAGCGTTTCCATCTGTTTGTGGTTCAGCGCCACAAACAGCCCACCGGGACGATAATCGCATTCGATCTGATAACGCTTGATGCGTTCGCGGATGATATTGCCGCCTTCAAACATCATGCTGCCAAGCATTTTGGCAGCATCCGGGCCGTAGGTGCGTTCGATGACGTCGATATCGCGACTGTAAGAGTTAACCAACTGACCGCCGTTGCGTCCGCTGGCCCCAAAGCCAATCCGCGCGGATTCCAGTAACACCACGTCGTAACCCATCTCGGCTAAGTGCAGGGCTGAGGAGAGGCCGGTATAGCCACCGCCCACGACGCAAACATCACAGCTCACCGATTCGCTGAGGGTGGGAAACGGTTCGTACTGATTGGCGCTTGCGGCGTAATAACTGCTGGTATGTTCAGTCATGATTAAGACTCCAGGGAGATCCAGATGGTTTTCAGTTCGCTAAATTTTTCCAGCGCATGCAGGGACTTATCGCGTCCGTTACCGCTTTGCTTATAGCCGCCGAACGGCACGGTCATATCACCGTCGTTGTAGTTATTCACGAAGACCGAACCGGCCTTCAGGCGCCGGCTCATACGGTGGGCGCGCGACAAATCGCGGGTCCAGACCGCAGCGCCCAGGCCGTAGTCACTGTCGTTAGCCAGCTTAAGGGCTTCGGCTTCGCTGCTAAAACGGGTAACGACCAGTACCGGACCGAAGATCTCATCGCGGCTGACGTGGGTTTGCGGCGAGGTATCGACAAAAATAGTCGGGCCGATAGCCGCCGGATGTACGTGGCTGCGGCCATCCAGCGCCAGCGTGCCTTGCGCTTCACCGTCGCGAATAAAACCGTGCACGGTGTCGGCATGCGCGTTGTCAATAAGCGTGCCCATCGTGGTTTCCGGATCCAGCGGGTTGCCGGGCTGCCAGTTTTTCGCCTGCTCTTTCAGTAGCGCGATGAACTCATCGGCAATACTCTCTTCCAGCAGCAGACGCGTACCGGCGATGCAGACCTGACCCTGGTTATAGAAGATACCTGCCGCAGCATTCGCGGCGGCTTTCGGTAGATCCGGACAGTCGGCAAACACGATGTTGGCGCTTTTACCTCCGGCCTCCAGCCAGACGCGTTTCATGTTGCTGTCGCCCGCGTCTTTGAGCAGTTGCTTGCCGGTACGGGTCGAGCCGGTAAAGGTGATCACATCGACATCCGGATGCAGCGACAACGCCTGGCCCGCTTCGTGACCATATCCGCTAACAACGCTGAGAACGCCATCGGGCAAACCCGCTTTTTTAGCCAGCGCAGCAAGGCGAATGGCGGTCAGCGGTGATTTTTCGGAAGGTTTGAGGATCACGCTATTGCCCGCAGCCAGTGCCGGGCCAAGTTTCCAGCAGGCCAGCAGCAGGGGAAAATTCCACGGGACGATAGCCGCAATCACGCCCACCGGTTCGCGCACAATCAGCGCCAGATCGTTCACCGAGGTGGTGGCAACTTCGCCATAGACTTTATCTATCGCCTCGGCGTACCAACGGATGGCACGTGCGGCGCCTGGAATATCATCACGCAGGCTATGGCGAATCGGTTTACCGGTATCGAGCGTTTCCAGTAGCGCCAGTTCCTCGTGATGCTGCTCCATTAAATCGGCGAGTTTGTGCAGTACCGCTTTGCGCTCCGTGGGTGAGGCTTGCGACCAGTCCCCGCGTTCAAATACGGTACGGGCTGCGGTGACCGCGCGGTCCACATCCGCTTTTTTACCGCGGGCGACTTTAGCCAGTGGACGTTGTCCTGCCGGATCCAGCGTAATAAAGGTTTCGTTATCAGCGGCGGTACAATATTCGCCGTTAATAAATAAACGGGTTTCCGGCGAATAATGGCTGGCTTTCTCACGCCAATATTTAAGATTCTGAAAGTTCATAGCTACTCCTTTTATATCAATAAGATAAAGTTCGTTGCTGATCTTTTTCAGGCAAAATCAGGCTGCACGATACCCCAGGGATGTACCCTGTTAATGCGCGTTACTTAAGAAGGCCTGAGAAACTCAGGCCGTTACTGATTAGAACGTGGTGGGAGTGTGGGCACTGATGATGCGGCAGATCCCCGCCGAGGTGTTGCTGAAGC
>OJIU01000250.1_pt1 | contig 23494 bp, 10 predicted proteins | sample 1595961 | NCBI WGS metagenome assembly OJIU01 (sample SAMEA4350144, study PRJEB24818) | metagenome | biome: human; feature: gut; material: faeces | place: Denmark | collected 2013-09
CGTGGTGGTGGTACCCGCAAACAGGTGTCCACACCTCGACCGGTCCTGCGCGGTTTCCCGCAACATGATGGGCGTCCCCACTGAAATGTTCACTCCGCTGTTTGTCATCGCCCGCGTCACCGGCTGGGCGGCGCACATCATCGAACAGCGCCAGGACAACAAAATTATCCGTCCTTCCGCCAACTATACCGGCCCGGAAGATCGCGAATTTGTCGCGATTGAAGAACGTTGCTAATACCAAACCTCGAAAGATAAAAAACAGGAAATGTACCCTATGTCTGCACATATTTCGAACGTCCGCCCGGAATTTGACCGTGAAATCGTTGATATCGTTGATTACGTCATGAACTACGAAATCACCTCGAAGGTGGCGTATGACACCGCGCATTATTGCCTGCTGGATACCTTAGGCTGCGGCCTGGAAGCGCTGGAATATCCGGCCTGTAAAAAACTGCTGGGGCCGGTCGTCCCCGGGACTGTGGTGCCGAACGGCGTGCGAGTTCCGGGCACCCAGTTCCAGCTTGACCCGGTGCAGGCGGCGTTTAATATCGGTGCGATGATCCGTTGGCTGGACTTTAACGACACCTGGCTGGCCGCGGAATGGGGCCATCCTTCCGATAACCTCGGCGGTATTCTGGCTACGGCTGACTGGCTGTCGCGCAATGCGGTGGCGGTGGGGAAAGCGCCGTTAACCATGAAAAAAGTGTTAACCGGAATGATTAAAGCCCATGAAATTCAGGGCTGTATCGCGCTGGAAAACTCTTTTAACCGCGTAGGTCTCGATCACGTCCTGTTGGTCAAAGTGGCCTCGACGGCGGTGGTTGCCGAGATGCTTGGCCTGAGCCGGGATGAAATTCTTAACGCCGTGTCGCTGGCATGGGTCGACGGCCAGGCGCTGCGTACCTATCGTCATGCGCCAAATACCGGCACGCGTAAATCCTGGGCGGCAGGCGATGCCACCTCGCGTGCAGTACGTCTGGCGCTGATGGCGAAAACCGGTGAGATGGGATACCCGTCCGCACTGACGGCGAAAACCTGGGGCTTTTATGACGTCTCTTTTAAAGGTGAGTCGTTCCGCTTCCAGCGCCCGTACGGTTCTTACGTAATGGAAAACGTGCTGTTTAAAATCTCCTTCCCGGCCGAGTTCCACTCGCAGACTGCGGTAGAAGCGGCAATGACGCTATACGAGCAACTGCAGGCCGCAGGTAAAACGGCGGCGGATATCGAAAAAGTGACCATTCGTACGCACGAAGCCTGTATCCGCATCATCGATAAAAAAGGTCCGCTCGATAACCCCGCAGATCGTGACCATTGTATCCAGTATATGGTTGCCGTTCCGCTGCTGTTCGGACGTTTAACGGCGGCAGATTATGAAGACGGCGTGGCGCAGGACAAACGCATTGATGCCCTGCGCGAGAAGATCACCTGCTTTGAAGATCCGGCGTTTACTGCCGATTATCACGACCCGGAAAAACGCGCCATCGCCAACGCCATCACCCTGGAATTCACCGACGGTTCACGTTTTGAAGAAGTGGTAGTGGAATACCCAATCGGCCACGCGCGCCGTCGTAACGACGGCATGCCGAAGCTGGTCGAGAAGTTCAAAATCAACCTGGCGCGTCAGTTTCCGACCCGTCAGCAGCAGCGCATCCTGGATGTCTCCCTGGACAGAACTCGCCTGGAGCAGATGCCGGTCAATGAGTATATGGATTTATTTGTTATCTGAAACCCGACTCATCAGGCGTAAGTTCAACAGGAGAGCATTATGTCTTATAGCGAGTTTTATCAACGTTCGATTACGCAGCCGGAGTCGTTCTGGGCCGAGCAGGCCCAGCGTATTGACTGGCAGCAGCCGTATACACAGGTACTGGATCACAGCAACCCGCCGTTTGCCCGCTGGTTTTGCGGCGGCACGACCAATCTGTGCCATAACGCCATCGATCGCTGGCTGGACAAACAGCCCGAGGCGCTGGCGCTGATTGCGGTGTCATCAGAAACCGAAGAAGAACGCACGTTTACCTTTCGTCAGCTGTATGACGAAGTAAACGTCGCGGCGGCGATGCTGTTGTCGCTGGGCGTACAGCGCGGCGATCGGGTACTGGTTTATATGCCGATGATCGCCGAGGCGCACATTACGCTGCTGGCCTGCGCGCGCATTGGGGCGATCCATTCGGTGGTGTTCGGTGGTTTCGCCTCGCACAGCGTGGCGGCGCGCATTGACGACGCCCGACCGATGGTTATCGTTTCGGCGGATGCCGGGGCGCGCGGCGGCAAGATCCTGCCGTATAAAAAGCTGCTCGATGATGCGATCGATCAGGCGCAGCACCAGCCGCGTCATGTGGTATTGGTCGATCGCGGTCTGGCGAAAATGGCGCGGGTCGAGGGGCGTGACCTCGACTTTGCCGCCCTTCGCCAACAGCATCTCGGGGCGCGGGTGCCAGTTGTCTGGCTGGAATCAAACGAAACGTCCTGCATTCTCTACACCTCCGGGACAACCGGCAAACCGAAAGGCGTCCAGCGCGACGTTGGCGGCTATGCGGTCGCCCTGGCGACCTCGATGTACACCATTTTCGGAGGTAAAGCAGGCGGCGTGTTCTTCTGCGCGTCGGACATCGGCTGGGTGGTTGGACATTCCTATATCGTGTACGCCCCGCTGTTGGCGGGGATGGCGACGGTGGTTTACGAAGGGCTGCCAACGTATCCGGATTGCGGGGTGTGGTGGAAAATTGTTGAGAAGTATCAGGTCAGCCGGATGTTCTCGGCCCCGACCGCCATTCGCGTACTGAAGAAATTCCCGACCGCGCAAATCCGTAATCACGATCTTTCCTCGCTGGAAGTGCTGTATCTGGCGGGTGAGCCGCTGGATGAACCGACCGCCAGTTGGGTCACGGAAACGCTGGGCGTCCCGGTTATCGACAACTACTGGCAGACCGAATCCGGCTGGCCGATTATGGCGATCGCCCGCGGGCTGGACGACAGACCGTCGCGCCTCGGTAGTCCAGGCGTGCCGATGTACGGCTATAACGTGCAGTTGCTCAATGAGGTGACCGGTGAACCTTGTGCGGCGAACGAGAAGGGGATGCTGGTGATTGAAGGGCCACTGCCGCCAGGCTGTATTCAGAGCATCTGGGGGGATGACGCGCGGTTTGTGAATACCTACTGGTCACTGTTTTCCCGCCAGGTATACGCCACCTTTGACTGGGGGATTCGTGACGCGGACGGCTATTACTTTATTCTTGGTCGGACAGATGACGTCATCAACGTGGCCGGGCACCGGCTGGGGACGCGCGAGATAGAGGAAAGCATTTCCAGCTATCCAAACGTCGCCGAAGTGGCGGTAGTCGGCGTGAAAGACGCGCTGAAAGGGCAGGTGGCGGTCGCGTTTGTCATTCCGAAACAGAGTGACAGCCTGGAAGACCGCGACATTGCTCATTCGGAAGAGAAGGCGATTATGGCGCTGGTGGACAGTCAAATTGGTAACTTTGGCCGTCCGGCGCACGTCTGGTTTGTATCGCAACTGCCGAAAACACGCTCCGGCAAAATGCTCAGACGAACGATTCAGGCGATCTGCGAAGGCCGCGATCCTGGCGATCTGACGACCATTGACGATCCCTCGTCGTTACAGCAAATCCGTCAGGCGATCGAGGAGTAGCGTCGTGTTATGCCCGGTGGCGCAATGCTTACCGGGCCTGCGTTTTAATCCGCTTTCTTATACGGTCCGTGATAGTAATCAAACGGCGCATACACCGTATCGGCCACGAACGATAACGGCACATCAACAAATAACAGTGCTAAATCGAAATAGTTATAATCGTAAGCGCCCGGGTTTTTTAGTTTATCAATATCATGGTGCATACCCACGTAATACGTATCTGAATCCTCACCTGCCGTGCGTGCATCAATGCTGCCGCATCCTGAAAGTAATACGCTGATAAAGAGCGCCATTACCGCAACCGTCTTTTTGCTCATGCTATGACCTGGCTTCTCGCCCCGTTTTATCATAACGGTAAAAAAGTGGCTGGTTGTTCTCGGAACTTAAATTACCAGGTCAGGGTACATCATGTGAGGATTGCACATCGTAGGCCGGATAAACCACGTGAGTGGTGTATCCGGCATGACGGTTTAAATTGACGGATCCACTTTATAATTTTGGTAATAGTACTCTCTATCTCGTTCGTTAATGTTTCTTATTACCCTGCAAGGAACCCCCACGGCTACGACATCTGGCGGAATGTTTTTTGTGACCACGCTCCCCGCGCCAATAACGGAATTATCGCCAATCGTTATGCCCGGGTTGATGACTACGTTACTGCCAATCCATACGTTATTGCCGAGGATGACCGGAAAGGAAAACATCTCTCCGGATTTCCTTAATTCGTGGTGAACAGGGTGACCCGTTACCGTGATCGTGACGTTTGGCGCAATTAAAACGTTATCGCCAATGGTGACCGTGTAATCATCCACAATGGTAAAGTTAAAATTGGCATAGAAATTTTTGCCAATGTGAATATTGCTGCCGTAGGAGAAATAAATGGGGGGCTCGATCCACGCATTCTCTCCCACGGTGGCAAACATTTCACGAATCAGTCTTTCCCTCTTTTCAACCTCCGATGGACGCGTATGGTTAAATTCATACATTAACTCTTTTCCGCGCAGTCTCTCCTGCGGCAGTCCCTCGCCCATATCGGTAAACAGCTTGCCTGCTTTTATTCGGTCTCTTATCGACATGCTCATCGAAGATATTCCCTCTGTGTCATTGGTCTTCAGGCTTGTTTACTTGCTGGAGTGAAAACGCGGGAAAACGGTCCCGGCCCGCTAAGGGTGAATACGGAAATTAGCGTGAAGCTCAGCGCAATGATCCCCAGCACCAGATACGCCCCCTGGAAACCAATGCTTTCATACATTTTTCCGGCCAGAACTGACATGAAAATCATGGCTAACTGTTTGAAGAAGCAGAAACACACCAGGTAAATCGTGGCCGAGAAACGCACTTCAAACTGACTGGTGATGTATTTGAAGCAACCGACAATCAGGAACGGTATCTCGAACATATGCAGCGTTTTGAGGATCACGACCTCCAGCGCAGTGGTGGCAAATGATGAACCAATGATCCGCACCGACATGATCGTACCGGCCAGCAGCAGGGCGTTCTTTCCGCCGATGCGGTTCACAATCAGCGGCGCAAAGAACATGATCGAGGCGTTGAGCAATTCCCCCATCGTCGTGACGTAGCCAAACACGCGGGTACCCTGTTCGCCGGTGGCAAAGAATGAGGTAAAGAAGTTGGCGAACTGCTGGTCAAATACGTCATAAGTGCAGGAAACGCCGACCACGTACAGGGAGAGGAACCAGAGTTTCGGTTGTTTGAATAATTCCAGCGCCAGCTTCAGGCTGAATGCCGAGTTGTTGGCACCTACCGCATCCGCGACTTTTGCTGAAGAGGGGGCATCTGTTTTTGAAAAGAGCAGCAGCAATGCCAGAATGACCGCACAGCCAGAACCTAACCAGAAGACAAACTGGTTATTGATGGTGAACATAATTCCGGCAATTGAGGCGCACAGCGCCCAGCCCACGCAGCCAAACATGCGCGCGCGACCAAATTCAAAGTTGCTTCGGCGGCTGGCCTTTTCAATATAGGCTTCAATCGCCGGAGCGCCGGCATTGTAAATAAAGCCAAGATAAATCCCGCCGACAATCGAACCCAGTAAAATATTAACCTGTAATAACGGGCCAAAAACGTAAATAAAGAACGGGGCAAACATTACCAGCATTCCGGTAATGACCCACAGCAGGTGTTTACGCAGGCCAAGCTTATCGGAAAGCAGTCCGAAAATTGGCTGGAATAATAACGAAAACAGTGAAATACAGGCGAAGATTATCCCGGTGTCACCTTTACTGATCTGATTTACATCGTGTAACCAGATAGGGAAGAAGGGGAAATAGGCACCCATAATGAAAAAGTAAAAGAAGAAGAAAAAGCCGAACATCCAAAAGTTAGTGTTTTTTAAATAATACATAACAGACTTCCTCAGGAAAAATAAGGGCAGTTCATAACCTGCCCATTATTATTATGTTTAACCCCAGATAACCTGGTAGTGATAACGTCCGGCGCTCAGCTGAAATTCCGGCGACACGGAAGGACTCCACGAATCATCGCCGCCGACGCCCATATGGAAGCCATCAATATTGAGCCAGGTGCCCGACTCAGGTTGCAGCAGATGGCGGTGGCTGGTTTCCATCAGTTGCTGCTGGCTAAAGCGGCTGATGTTGAACAGGAAGTCTCCGCGCCACTGGTGCGCGCCGTAGTGCAGTTCACGCGTGCCGCAGCGCAGACCGTTTTCGCCCGGGAAAACATACGGGGTGTACATCTCATCTAGCGACAGATCCCAGCGATCGAAACAGGCGGCACTCAGGCGATCCGGGTAGTTCTCATGCGGACCGAGACCTAACCAGTTCACTCGCTCTGCGACCTGCGACAGTTGGCAGCTCAGGCCGATACGTGCCGGATGCGGCGTACCGCTGGCAACGTCGACATCCACCGTTATTTGCATTTCACCCTTGCCGTCGATGCGGTAGCTTTTTCGGCTGACGAACAGCGTTTCACCCTGATACTGCCACGCATGTTCGGTGGCGATCAGTACCGCATTGCTCAGCGTGTCGGCAGCACAGTGCAGTAACGTTGCTTCGACCTGATAATGACCGGCAGCCTTCCAGCGTTCAATCCAGGCATTAGGGTCGATGCGGGTTGATTCGCTCACGCCGATATCGTTATCCAGCGGTGCGCGGGTGAACTGGTCGGTCAGTGGGGTTAACAGTTGGGCTTTATCGCCAATCCAGTACTGTGTCAGCAGGCCAGACTGACGGTCGAATTGCCAGCGCTTGTTATCGTTCTCAACGGTAAAGATGTTTTCGCTAACGTTAAGCTGTGGCGCGAAACAGTGAGTTGGTAGCCGTGCCAGGCTGAGTTTTTCTTCCAGCTTCCACTGCTGCCAGGCGCTGATATGCCCGGCGTCTGACCACGCGGTTGCCTGAGGTTGTTCTACGCGCACCGTCAACCACAGCTGGCCAGCGGTTTCCGGCATCGGGACATCAGGCAGGGTAATCACCTGGCGGCCCTGTGGGGCGATATCCAGAACGATTTCTCCGGCGGCCAGCGGATTGCCGTCCTGGGTAATCGACCAGTGCAGAACTTCGTTATCGCTGCGGCGGAACAGATATTCGCTGGTCACTTCAATCTGGCGTTCAGCGCCCGGCAGTAACGTGAACTGGAAGAACTGCTGTTCATGTTTGGCCTCGTACAACGCCGGATGCGGAGTGCGATCGGCGAATACCAGTCCGTTCATGCAAAACTGACGATCGTTAGGTGTGTCGCCAAAGTCGCCACCGTAGGCTGACCATGCCTTGCCGTTATCATCATATTTAATCAGCGACTGATCCACCCAGTCCCAGACAAACCCGCCCTGCAGGCGCGGATACTGACGGAACGCTTGCCAGTATTTGGCGAAGCCGCCAAAACTGTTGCCCATGGCGTGGGCGTATTCGCAGAGGATCAGCGGACGCTGCTCGCCGGGCATCGACAGCCACTTTTTAATCGACCATTTGGGGACTGCGGGGAAGGGCTGATCCTGATCTACGCGGGCGTACATCGGGCAAATAATGTCGGTCGCCGCGGTATTTGCGCCGCCGCCTTCATATTGTACCGGGCGTGACGGGTCTGCTGATTTTATCCAGCGGTAGAGTGCGTCGTGATTGACGCCATGGCCGGATTCATTGCCCAGTGACCAGATGATAATGCTCGGATGGTTGCGATCGCGTTGTACCATGCGCGTGACGCGCTGGCTCATGGCAGGCAGCCAGGCGGGATCGTCGGTGAGGCGGTTCATCGGCACCATGCCATGGGTTTCAATGTTGGCTTCGTCGACGACATACAGACCGTAGCGATCGCACAGGGTGTACCACAACGGATGGTTCGGGTAATGGGAGCAGCGCACGGCGTTAAAGTTATTCTGCTTCATCAGCAGAATATCCTGCACCATCGTCGCCTCGTCCATCACCTGGCCGTTGACCGGATGGTGCTCATGACGGTTGGTGCCGCGAATCAACAGCGGCTTACCGTTAAGTAACAGCAGGCCGTTTTCAATACCAACCTGACGAAAGCCTACGTCACAGGCTTCCGCTTCAATCAGCACTCCGTCCGCGGTGCATAACTGCACAACGCCACGGTACAGATTGGGCGTTTCGGCACTCCACAGCGCCGGCTTTTCGACGTTCAGACGCAGGGTAACCCGGTCATGATAAGCGCCGCGTTCATCAATAATCTCGCTGCCGAGTGGGGAGGTCGTTTCGTGAGTGAGCGTTTCACCTTCCCACAATTGCAGGGTGACGCGTAACTCTTCGCTCGCGTTGCCCGCCACTCTGACTTCCGCCTCCAGTACGGCGCGGCTGAAGTCGTCGTTAAAATGGGTGTTAATGCGCAGGTCGCGGATTTGCACAGTGGGCTTATGCAGCAAAGATACGTCGCGAAAGATCCCGCTCATGCGCCACATGTCCTGGTCTTCCAGATAACTGCCGTCGCTCCAGCGCAGCACCATCACGGCCAGACGATTTTCGCCGCGTAACAGATAATCGCTAAGATCGAACTCCGATGGCAGGCGGCTATCCTGACCGTAGCCGACCCAGCGGCCGTTGCACCACAGATGAAACGCGGAATTGACGCCGTCAAAAATAATGCGTGTCTGACCTTCATCTAACCACGCGTCTTCAATATTGAATGTGAGCGAGTAACATCCTGTCGGGTTCTGTGGCGGAACGTACGGAGGATTAACCGGGATTGGGTAGGTGACGTTGGTATAAATTGGCGCATCGTAACCGTCCATCTGCCAGTTAGAGGGAACGTTGATAGTGTCAGCCTGTGGCAGATCGCTTGTCAGCCAGCTTTCCGGCACTGCTTCCGGCGCGGGAAACCAGGCGAATTGCCACTGGCCATTCAGCGAGCGTAACTGAGTCGAGCGCTGATTAGTACGCGCATCATCCGCTGAGCGCCAGCTACAGAACGGCGGGTGCGCCTCCAGACGGTTGAGCTGCGTGACGCCGGGATTTTCCCAGTCGCGACGTTTCAGAACAGCGGAGAGTGAATCAGTGTTCAGGTTCATAACGGTATCCTGTTTGAATTTGTTATTCGCTCACAATTTCAATCAAAATACGAATAAGCGATCCCAACTGTAAAGGATAGGGCGTTCAATGAGTGAACTGACTCACACAATTGTTATGCGTTCACAATTTTGGTGTGAGCTGAGAAACTTGCCGTGCCAGCTGGATCAGTGAATCTGCCAGCGCCTGGGGAGAGGTGGTTTGGGTATCGGGTGGCAGAACCGTTTTGCGTTTAACCAGGGTTACGGGCAGCAGTTGGTTGCCCACGGTCGATTCGCCACGGGGAAGTTGCAGCAGCCTGTCGACGCTGGTTTCACCCAATAACGGAAAATCTTGCCTGATGGTGGTCAGCGGTGGAATGTAGCAGGCGCTGTCCTCAGTGTCATCGTAGCCGATCACTGAGATATCCAGCGCCACCCGCAGACCAAACTCGCTGATTGCCCGCATCGCGCCCAGCGCCATCTGATCGTTCGCGACCAGCATGGCGGTGGGGAGGTTACCGTCATTAAGCATATGCAGCGTTTGCTGAAAACCGGACATCGCGCTCCAGTCGCCTTCCAGCTCCGCGGTGGGTTGCAGCTGGTAGTGCGCCAGATATTTGTGCCACCCCGCATGCCGAAGCCTTGCCGAAACAGAAGTGTGCGGCCCGCTCAGCAGGGCGATCCGTTGATGTCCGTGCTGCACCAAATGCTCAACGCCGAGGCGCGCGCCGTCGTCATGGGAGAAAATCACGCTGTTAATTGGCGTCTGGTCAGAGACATCAAGAAACAGCACCGGCACCGTACCGCAGGCGGCAGCCACGGCAATGGCGTCTTCTTCGTCCAGCGGATAGTTGATGATAAGCCCGGTTACGCGCTGAGAAAGCAGGTTATGCACCGCGGCTTTACATGCCTCAACGCCGCTGCGCTCGACCATGGCGATCACCACGCTGGCACCCGACTGGTCGGCGCGGGATTTTATGGCGGCAACGATTTGCGACGGGGCATGCAGGGCAAGGTTCGCCGTCACGACGCCAATCAGCGGCGTCTGTTTTCCCGCCAACTGTTGTGCGACGCGGTTAGGGATGTAATTGAGCTCCGCCATCGCGGCCTCAACTTTCTGTCGGGTTTTTGCGGAAACGTGGCTGGCCTGATTCACGACGCGCGAGACGGTCTGGTAAGAGACTCCTGCATGGTCTGCCACATCGTATAGCGTTACCGGTTTCACGTTTATCACCCCTTTCATGACGTTATCTGCGCGCTATGATGCCACAGCGGGACGGTTTTGGGGGATTTGCGCATAGGTTCTGCGAGGCGCATTCCAGGGTTGCGGATCGTGTGCTGGAGCATTTATCGTCGTTCTTCTTAACAGAAGAAAAAAGTGAGGACATTGTGAGCGACTCTGCGGCAAATAATATTCTGTCCATCTACCGACGCCATGCGGATGCCTTTGCCAGTCAGCGCTCACGCGCCCTGTTCGAGAAAAGCTGGCTGGATAAGTTCATCACCGTGATGGGCGGGCAGGGCAGCATTGTGGATATTGGCTGCGGCAACGGTCAGCCGATTGCCGGTTATTTTATCCAGCAAGGCTTTCAGCTTACGGGCATTGATGGTTCCCCGGCGATGCTGGCCCGCGCCCGGCACTCATTTCCCGCACAGCGCTGGCTGGAGCAAGATATGCGCGAGCTGGTGCTTAACGAGACGTTCGACGGCCTGATCGCCTGGGACAGTTTTTTCCATCTAACCCAGCAGGACCAGCAAAAGATGTTCCCGATTTTTGACCGCCTCAGCCATCCCGGTAGCGCGCTGATGTTCACCAGCGGTACGGACAACGGCATTGCCATGGGGCAATTTGAGGGCGAGCCGCTGTTTCACGCCAGCCTCGCGCCGGACGAATACCGCGCATTGCTGTCAGCGCATGGCTTTGCGGTAGTCGAGATGATGATGGAAGATCCGCACTGCGCCGGACATACCATCTGGCTGGCGCAAAAAAGAGGCTAAATCTCAAAGTATTATTCTGAAGTGTTTTTTTAAATCTACCGGAACTTGAGGGCTAGTAGGTTGTTTATTGTTTTATCCAGCGCAGATCCTTTTATTGGAGGGCATATTTCAGCATACTCTTTTACGTATTTCTGGCATGTGTTGACGACTTCTGGCTGGGGGAAAAAATATGCGGCGACTGAGAAATGGGAAAAAATTATTGAATAGAAAGTAATGCCAAGCCCCTGCGTCAAATATTCAACATCTTTGATACGCTCTGTTCCACAAACTGAGGGGATTTTTTTTATAACAGTGTCGTATCTGTCACGAAATTGTTCGTTAATAGTAGGGCAGGTTTCAGGGGAGGAACTGTTAAATGCCGCTATATCTATTTGCGCTGAGTAATCTTTCCCTTCTATTTTGGTTAGGATCATTAAAACAAAAGGTATGATTGTTAGAATAATTGAGGTGGTTGCTAAAAAAAGTTGGTATTGACTGTATTCATCGGAACGAAATTTATTGATGGTATAAATAGACAAGAAAAAACTCAGGGTTGCAATAAAACCATTGAACATGGCCAGAGTAAGGAAGAAAAGAACGATCGCGGAAGGCTTAATTATACTGATATTCATTTTTAATTATTCCATGTCTTTCAATACTATTACTTTACGACAATTAAGTTAAGCGATAATAGTACAATTTCCAGGTATTGCGTATTCCGCTTATTTAGTTTCAGGGGAGGGGGGACTTTTGGCACGATGCGTGTGGTGTCATCCTGGAGCGTTGTCCAGAAGATGAATGTGGGCAATTGGGCGACTAGCGATGGGATTGGGCCAACAGAATAAGAATAATTTAATTTAAAGTTATAAAAAATCCTAAAATGCAATAGGAATGAAGTGAAACAGCACTTAATGTCTTTACTTTTGTTTACATTTTGTGCTTTTTTAAAACAGTCGACTGTGCTTTGCAGTCAAGTTCGCTTTCGTACTTTTTGGGGGGTTGGGGTGAAGTTCAGGGATGAAAGAAAGTTGGCATTACTGATTGGGATGTTAATTTTGCCGTTCACAACTGTTTCTGCCGCACCACTCTCTCCTGCGGATCGTAATACCATTCAGCAGCAACAGCAGCAGCTACTTAATGAAAACCAGCGTCAGCGTGAAGAGCTGGAGCGTAGCGTTACGTTGCCTGAAACCGTAACGCCGAAAACACCAGCCCGGGCTGAAGGGCCGTGTTTTATGATTTCGCGCATTGATATTGACGGCGCAACGAAGTTGTCCGCCGCTGCCTCGGCAAAGCTTATCGCGCCGTGGGTGAATCAATGCCTGGATATTCCCCGGCTGACGGAACTGACAAATGCAATTTCCGACTGGTATATCAGTCGAGGCTATATCACCAGTCGTGCCTTTTTAACCGAACAGGATCTCTCATCCGGGGTGCTGCATATCGCGGTGCTTGAGGGGAAATTGCAGCAAATACGTCTGGAAGGCGTCCCATCGCGCACTCTGCTGATGACCTTTCCCGGAATGGAAGGAAAAATTCTCAATCTGCGTGACATTGAACAGGGGATGGAGCAGTTGAACCGCGTTCGCCAGACGCCGGTGGAAATTGAAATTTTGCCGGGCAGTCAGCAAGGGTTCTCAATAGTTAACCTCACCGCCACGCCAGAATTTCCACTCAATGGTTCAGTAAGTTTTGATAACAGCGGGCAAAAGAGCACCGGAACCGGGCAACTCAGTGGTGCATTATTTTTCAATAATATGCTCGGCCTGGCAGATAAATGGTTTATCAGCGGCGGACGCAGCAGCGATTTTTCCAGTAGCAAAGATGCGCAGAACTTTGCAGCCGGTGTGAGTATTCCTTATGGCTACGGACTGCTTGATTACAGCTACAGCTGGAGTAACTACCTCAGCACTATTGATAACAATGGTTATGCCTGGCGTTCCACTGGTGATAGCGAAACCCATCGGTTGAACGGATCCTGGGTTTTGTTTCGCAATGGTGATGTCAAGACCGCTGCATCGCTGGGTCTCACGCATCGAATTAACCGTAACAGATTGAATGATGTCCTGCTGGAAACCAGTAGCCGCAAGCTTTCCAGCGTTTCGCTGGGCATCAACCATACGCAAAAAATTGCTTCTGGCGTTGCGACGTTTAACCCTTCATTCACCCAGGGCGTGCCGTGGTTTGGCGCAGAGGATGACAACGATAAACAGGGGGATGTGCCAAGGGCGGAATTTCGCAAATGGAGCGTCAATGGCAGTTTTCAGCGCCCGTTGGCAGAAAGACTGTGGTGGCTTAGCAGCGTCTATTTTCAATGGTCTGTGGACCGACTCTACGGCAGTGAACGCCTGACGCTGGGCGGAGAAACCTCCGTTCGCGGTTTTAAAGAACAATACATTTCTGGAGATAACGGCGGCTACTGGCGCAACGAAGTGAATTATTCGCTGTTTACGCTGCCGGTATTCGGACAGATTGGCGCGATGGCGGCATTCGACGGCGGCTGGCTGAAACAGGATAGCGTTGACAGGTATGCCTCCGGCACGTTGTGGGGGGCTGCGCTGGGATTAACCAGCTCAGGTCGCTGGTTTTCCACTCAGTTTACCGTAGGAACGCCAGTTAACTATCCGGACTGGCTGGCCCCGGATCATCTCAATGTGTATTACCGCGTTGCGGTGGCATTTTAAGGAACAAGGGTGATGAAAAAGGATCAGGTTCGTTTTTCCCAGCGTTTGCTAAGCGGCATGTTGAGTTTCCTGCTGGCTACCCAACCACTGCTTCCGGCGATGGCTGCCGTCATCACGCCTGAAGGCAATACGCAGGTGGATAAAGCCGCCAATGGTGTTCCGGTGGTGAATATTGCCACGCCGAACCAGTCCGGGATTTCACACAATAAATATAACGACTACAACGTGGGAAAAGAGGGGCTGATCCTTAACAACGCGACCGGGCAATTTACCCAAACTCAGCTCGGCGGCATTATCCAGAATAACCCAAACCTACAGCCAGGAAAGGAAGCTTCAGGGATCATCAACGAAGTTACCGGCGCTAACCGTTCGCAACTGCAGGGCTATACCGAAGTCGCGGGGAAAGCCGCCAACGTCATGGTCGCTAACCCCTATGGCATTACCTGTAATGGTTGTGGATTTATCAACACGCCTAACGCCACCCTGACCACTGGTAAACCTGTGTTGGACGCCAATGGCAACCTGCAGTCGCTGGATGTAAGCAAGGGCAGTATTACCATCGAAGGTAAGGGGTTGGATGGTAGCCAGAGCGATGCAGTGTCGATTATTGCTCGCGCCACGGAAATTAATGCTGCGCTACACGCCAAAGATTTGACAGTTATCGCTGGGGCGAATCGCGTTGCGGCGAATGGCCAGACGAGCCCGCTAAATGGCGAAGGAGAAGCACCGAAAATCGCGGTAGATACCGGTGCGTTAGGCGGCATGTATGCTAATCGAATTCATTTGGTCTCCAGCGAGAAAGGGCTGGGGGTCAACCTCGGGAATCTGAATGCCCGTCAGGGTGATATCACCCTCAATGCTAACGGGAAATTAACGATCGGCAACAGTCTGGCAAATGGTGGTCTTTCTGCCAGGGGCGAAGGCGTCACGCTAACCGGTAGTCATAAGACCGCAAGCGGGATGACCATCAACAGCACCGGGGCGTTAGCGCTACAGGATGCAAATCTCTCCAGCGGCGCAAACGTGCAACTGGGTAGCGATGGCAAAGTGACGATCGATGGTGGCGGGATTGCCGCAGCTGGCGAGTTGCAGGTGGCTGCTAAACAGGATGTAGCCGTTGCTGCAACCACCCTGGTTAGCCAGAAAAACACCTCGCTGCGCAGTGACGGCTCGCTGACAGTCACCGACGGCAACCTGACCAGCAAAGAAAAACTGGATGTCGAGGGTACTCATGGACTGACGCTGACCCGTTCCACGCTGGGTAGCGATGCTGATGTTAGCCTTAACAGTAACGGCGATCTGTCGGCGAAAGGGGGATTGCTCTCAGCAGGTAACGGATTAACGCTGAAGGCGCAGCGCATAGCACTGGATAACGCCAGTCGGGTCGATGCGAAAGGCGCATTAAGCCTGACCGGTAGCGAAATGAACAACCAGGGACAGGTTAATGCGGGAGATGCTTTATCTCTCTCCGGTGACCTCCTCGTTAATAGTGGTCAACTGGCGGCAAACGGCAGTCTTGATACTTCTGTCAGCAGCCTTAGTAACACAGGTCTGATGCAGGGTAACAGCGTATCGGTCCGCAGCGGGTCGCTGGATAATATGGGCACGCTGGCGAGCGGCAGCCAGCTTTCAGTTCAGACGGCATCGCTCAACCAGCAGGGGATCCTGAGCGCGAAAAACGATGCGGATATCCGGGCAGATGTCACGCTGCGTAATAGTGGAAAGTTGCTCTCTGATGGCACTCTAACGGTGCAGGCCGCGTCAGTTGAACAATATGGCGTCCTCTCTGGCAACCAGGGGGTAACGCTCAATGCTGAAAACCTCACTGCCGCGAAAGATTCGCTGATCGCCGGGCAACAAGACATACGGTTAAACGTTACGCAAAACCTTAACCTGAACGGTCAGGTTAATGCCGCCGGTGCGCTTAACGTCGGTGCAAAGCAACTGACTACCGGCAAAGGCGGTCATTTACAGAGCGGTCTGGACCTTGCGATTACCGGCAACAGCGTGATGCTGGACGGCGTACAGGCGGCGAAAGGTTCGCTGGATGTGACGGCTGACAGGCTCAGTCATGGCGGGAAATCCACCGGGGCACGCGTTGGTTTCAGCGCACAGCAGTCAGTTGATAACCATGGCGAACTGTTGGCTGACACCCTGACGCTCAGCGCGGCGACGCTGACTCATAGCGGCAGCGCCAGCGCTGAACGCATCTCGATTATTGCACCTGAACTGCTGACCAGCAGCGGCTCTCTGATAGCCGACACGCTAACTCTCCACAGTCAGCATGTTGTGAATAGCGGTCTGATTCAGGGCAACGCGGCAATGGACCTGCAGATTGATAAGTTAGATAACCTTAGCGGCGGCTCGCTCTATGCCAGGCATTCTCTGGCGTTGGATATACCGTATCTGACCAACCATGGGCTGATTACCACCGACGGTTCATTGCATCTCAACGGCCGCCAGTTGGTTAACGGTGGAGAAATTAACGGCGTTAATCTGCAAAGTGAATATGCGACGGTAAAAAACGAGGCCGCGGGGCGCCTGCTGGCGGACACGTCATTATCTGTTAACGGACAGCAGACAGATAACCTCGGACTCATGGCTGCTGATACGCTCGCGCTGAACAGTCAGGACGTGAAAAACGACGGGAATGTGTTGTCGGTGGGTGAATTGAGCCTGAAGAGTCAGACCCTGCACAACACCGGCTTGCTGCAGGGCGGCACGCTGAATCTGGAAGCAAATACGTGGCAAAACAGCGGTAATGCGTTGGGTGAAACGGGGGTAACGGCGACAGTACACGACGCGTTCACTAACCAGGGCAAGGTACTCAGTCAACAAAGTATGACCGTGCATGCCGCCAGTGCGAATAACAGCGGAATGCTGGCGGCGAAGGTGCTGGCATTACACGGCGATCTCAGCAACAGTGGGATCCTGCAGGGGAATCAGGCGCTCGCCTGGGATGGCAATCGCTTCACTAACCTTGCTGGTGGGCAGGTGACCAGCGGTGAAGATCTACAGTTTAGCGGAAAACGTTTCGAAAATGATGGCCAACTGGAGGGCCGTACGGCGGCGATTAGACTGGATAACCTGCACAATAGCGGCAGCGTTCAGGCACTGGATAGCCTGAAAATTAAGGCTAATGGGCGACTGGATAACCAGGGATCGCTGCGCAGTCTCAACCTGTTCGAGTTGGCTGCGGCGCAGTTGTTTAACGACAAAACGATTGCAGCAAAATCCCTTAGCATTTCCGCGCCGGAGCTTATGAATAACGGCATTGTGCAGGGTAATTCGGCACTACAGCTCACCACCCGCAATCTGTTCAATGGCCAACAGGGGCAACTGGTTAGCGGTGCGGGGCTGGATTTAGGCCTCGATTCGCTGGAAAACCACGGTCTGCTGCTGACAAATACCAACTTCACGCTGCGCGGCAACACATTAATTAACGCCGGTGATATTCAGGCCGATTCCCTGGACCTGACGCTGGCAAGCTCAGTTGAAAACCAGGGTAACCTGGTGGCGAAACAGGGGGCGTCGATAAATACTGCATCCTTGGATAACCGCGGTACGCTGGCGGCGAAAAGTGTCACTCTGGATGGAAAATCTATCCGTAACAGCGGTCTGGTTCAGGGTAATGACAGTACTTCGGTTTCTACGAATAACTTCACCACGGATGCTACAGGTAAATGGTTGGCCGGTAATGCGCTGTTGGTGCATACCGGTGCGATGGAAAACGCCGGCGTACTGCAGGGAAATACCCTGACATTCACTGCCGACTCGCTGAATAACAGCGGCGTGCTTAACGGTTTACATGGCCTGGAAGGCAAGCTATCCGGGCGACTTACTAACCCCGGACACATTCAAAGTGGCGGCGCGCTGGCGCTTACGGCTGATGATATCAACAGCGCCGGACGTATTGCCGGTGACAGGCTGACACTTGCAGCCTCGACGTTAAACAATTCAGGCCTGTGGCAGGGGACGAACGGGCTTGCGCTGTCTGGTGATGTTCTCACGACGGGTACAACCTCCCGTACGCTGAGCGGCGGCGCGTTGACCTTTGATGCTGGCAATATAACGACGCAAGGAACGCTGCAGGGGCAGCAGCTTACGCTGACCGCTGATAACTGGCTGCACAAAGGATCGCTGATAAGCCTGGGTAATCTGACGGCTACTGTAAACAACGGCCTTACCACATCAGGCGATGTGATGAGTCATGGCGGAATGTCACTAACCGCGCAGCAGCTTGATAACAGCGGAAAGCTGCTCAGCGAGAGCGACGTAACGCTCGACGGCGCACAGTTCGATAACAGTGGCACGGTACAGGGAAATACCCTGACCCTGCAGCAAAACCGGATCCACAATCAGGGCACGCTGACCGGCCTGCAAAGCCTGACGCTGGAGGCTCGTCAGCGTCTGATGGCGCGAATGGCGATGGCTTCACCGCAACAGGAATTGATTAACGCAGCAGGTGGTTCACTGCTGACGCAGGGGGCGCTGAAACTCACTTCTGGCGATGTGACGAATAATGGCACGTGGCAGGGACAGTCCGTTCTGCTCAGTGCGCAAACGCTGACAAACAATGGGGCAATACAAAGCGCCGACGCTCTGCAACTTACGCTCGCAAATAACCTGACTTCTGCGGCTGGCAGCAAAATTACCGCCCTTGGTAACGCGACGCTACAGGCGCTTTCTCTGACTAACTCCGGGCAATGGACGGCGAAAAATCTTACGTTGAAGGGGACAACCCTTGATAACAGCGCGGCGATTAGCGGCGTAAATGCGCTCACGTTTGCCATGGACGGCGCGGTCAGGCAGCAGAAAGCGGGCAGTATGCTGAGCGGCGGCGCGTTGGATCTGACTGCGGCGTCAGTCACCAACGAGGGTAAAATTCAGGGTGCGACGCTGGGCATGACGACCGGCGCATTGACCAACAGCGGAAGACTACAAGGGGATAATGGCGCAACGCTGTCACTGAGCGGTGATTTGATAAACCAGGCTTCCGGGGAGATTGTCAGCCGGAAGGGGCTGTCGCTTTCTACACCAGTGCTGTCCAACTACGGTTTGATGCAGGGCGGTGGAGAGACTCATCTTAACGCCACAACACGCGCGCTCAATGACGGCAAACTACTTTCCGGCGCGGGGCTGACGCTGACCACGGCGCAGTATTCCGGCGCAGGCTGGTTACAGGCGACAAATCTCATTCTGAATGCGACAACGGCCACCAATGACGGTAACTGGCTGGCCGACAGCGCCACGCTTGCAGGGACCCGGTTTACCAACCAGGGAACCGCGCAGGCCGGTCAACTGTCGGTGAAATACGCGCAACTGACGAATAACGGTACGCTGTTAGGGAACTCGCAACTGAGTGTGAATGCCAGTGAAGTTAATCAGAATGCGGCCGGGAAACTGTTCAGCGGCGGCGACCTGTCCGTTGAAAGTCGCGGGCTGGGTGCGTTGGGACAGGTGGTTGCGCTGGGTAATCTGACGCTGAAACTGGTGAATGGTTTTACTGCGCAAAGCGCGTTTGCCGCGGGTAAAACGCTGACCATTACCAGCGATGGCGCTATCGACAACCGTAGCGTGCTTCAAGGGCAATCGCTCAACCTGGCGGCGGGCGGACAGCTCAGCAATAACGGGCAAATTACAACGGGCAACGGTGTGAGCTACCTCAGTGGCAGCAACGTGGCGCTCAATGCCGCCGGAACGTTACAGGGCGGTGGCGATATTACGCTGACCAGTCGCGGTAATATTTCAGTCGATGGTTTCACTGGCACGCGTGGCTCTCTGACGCTCAATGCACCGGGCGCCATCGTCAATACGGCGCTGTTGTACGCGGCAAATAATCTGGCGCTTTATGCTAACACTATTACCAACCAGCGCGGCGATATCCTCGCGGGCAACAATCTGTGGATGCAGCGAGATGCTGCGGGCAATGCCAACAGTGAAGTGGTCAACACCTCCGGCAATATCGAAACCCAGAACGGTGATATCACCATCAAAACAGGACATCTGCTGAACCAGCGGGATGGGCTGGTGGTAAGTAATGGCAAAACTGAAGATCTGACACAACAATACGCTTGGCTGAATGAGAGTTTTGCAGATATTCCTCTTTCTGAGCTGAAACTTGGAACTGACTATGGCTACATTGTTAACCGATCCTGCAGCGGTGGAGGGAGTCCGGGGCACGGCGCTAGTCCTGATTGTTACAATATAGCTGTTCCTAAGGCGATGAAAAACAGTCCGGCTAAGGAGATTGCAATCTCACGTTCTACCCTTTCTGTATCAGCCAACGGTGGGGCGGGACGCATTAGTTCATCTCGTGGAATGGCCATTCAGGCGGGACATCTGGAAAATAGTGCAAGTACGATATTGGCTGGTGGGGATATGCATCTTTCGGGTACAACCCTGCAAAATCAGTCCTGGACAGACGGTACAGTTACCCGTTATCGGACATATATTGCTGACCAACAAGATAACAAATGGGAGACGCCTGTTGCTTCAGTAAAAGCCGATAGTTATAGAAAGAACCCAATTCACTACATTGCACAAGGAAGCGATCGAGAAGACGCTGCGGGTGCAACGATATATCGTTCGGTGATTCAGTCGAGCGGAAAAATTCAGGCTGTTTTTTCGCAAGATATTAGCAATACCAGTACCACGCCTAATACGGGAGGGGGGATAAATACCATCGTTACCCCGACCCTCAACACCCTCAGCAACCAAACTATCAGTAATGGGGTGCAAAAGCAGGCACTGGCTGGCAATGACACGGTGAGCGTCAGTTCCCCACAGTGGAACGATCGACTGCATGACGCATTGCAGCAGATTAACGGCGGAGGCTCGCTGGAAAGCGGTGGCGTATCAGACTCTACGCTCAACCCTGTTTCTACCACGCAGAAAGGTAACGCCAGCCTCGGTCAACTCAATGGCCTGATTAACCCAGGCGAGAAGGGCGTGAATGCCGCCGGGCAAAATCAGGGCAAAACGGTGGATACCAGCGCGTATCCGTTACCTTCCGGAAACAACGGGTATTTCGTCGTCTCTGACGATCCGAAAAGCCCGTACCTGATCAACGTTAACCCGAAACTGAACGGTCTTGGTCAGCTCGATCCCAGCCTGTTTGGTGATTTGAATGCAATGCTGGGTATCAAACCTGGCGAAGCGCCGCGTGAAACCAATATTGCGTATACCGATCAAAACCAGTTCCTGGGATCGGCCTATATGCTCGATCGTCTCAAACTGAACCCGGAATATGACTACCGCTTCCTCGGTGATGCGGCGTTTGATACCCGCTATGTCAGTAACGCCATGCTGAATCAGACGGGAAGTCGATATATCAACGGTATTGGTTCTGACCTTGACCAGATGCGTTATCTGATGGATAGCGCTGCCAGTACCCAGCAGTCGCTGGGACTGAAATTTGGCGTGGCGCTGACGGCCGATCAAATTGCGTCCCTTGAGCACAGCATGCTGTGGTGGGAAGCCGCGACCGTCAACGGTGAAACGGTAATGATACCGAAGCTGTATCTCTCGCCGAAAGATATCACCGTAAACAACGGTAGCGTCATTGCCGGGAATAATGTCCAACTGACTAGCGGGAATATCACCAACTCCGGCAGCACGCTGTTGGCGAGAAACGATCTCACTCTCGACAGCCAAAACAGTATTAACAACCTTAACAATAGTCTGATGCAGGCCGGGGGCAATCTCGACCTGAGCGCGAGGGGTGACATTAATAACGTCAGCTCCGTCATCAGCGGAAAAACGGTGGCGCTGGAAAGCCTGGGCGGCAACATCAATAACCTGACGCTGGCGGAACAGATTGATGTGAGTGCCAGGGATAAATACCGCAATGTGAGCTTTAAAGATACGTTGCTGGGGTCTGTGGCATCCATTACCGCACAGGATGGATTGTCGCTCTCGGCAGGCAAAGATATCACCGTTACGGGCGCGAATCTCTCTGCGGGCGGTTCATTGTTGATGGAGGCGTGGGGAGATATTGCGGTAAATGCCAACCAGATTAACGATGCCCGGAGCCACTCCGGACGCTGGATAACCGAGACTAGCCGTTCGTCAGTGGACTGGCAGGGTAGCACTATCAGCGCGGGCGGTAACCTCGGTATCAATGCCGGGAATAACCTCAACGTCACCGCCAGCGATGTTAACGCGGGGGGGAATGCTCAGCTTACAGCGGGTAACGATCTCAATCTGAATGCGGCCACCACTCAGCAAAGTAGCCGTAACGGCGGCAGTGAATCGCACAGCACAGGGCTTTCCCGTACCACCGTGTCAGCGGGTGACAACCTGGTGTTGAAAGCGGGCCAGGATATTAATTCCCATGCGGCCGGGCTGGCTGCGGAGAATGATGTCGGTCTCCAGGCCGGGCGTGATGTCAACATGCTGGCTGAAGCAACGACAGATGGCGACAGTTATCGTGCGAAGAAGAAAACCGTGGTCAATGACGCCGTACGCCAGCAGGGAACGGAAATTGCCAGCGGCGGCGACGCCGTCATTATTGCCGGGCGTGATGTAAACGCACAGGCAGCGGATGTTACGGCGCAGGGCGATATCGGCGTAACGGCAGGCCGGGATGTGAATCTTACGACCGCCACAGAGAGCGATTATCACTACCAGGAAACCACGAAAACCAAAAAAGGATTCCTCAGTAAAAAGACTACCCATACGATTGAAGAAGACAGCGCTACGCGGGAAAAAGGCGCGCTGCTGAGTGGGAACAATGTGACGGTCGCCGCCGGGAATAACATTCTGGTACAGGGCTCAGCCGTTGCCGGTGACGGCAATGTGGCGCTGGGGGCTGGCAACAATGTGGATATTGTTGCCGCCACCAATACGGATACCTCATGGCGTTTTAAAGAGACTAAAAAGAGCGGTCTGATGGGGTCGGGCGGGATCGGTTTCACCATCGGTAGCAGTAAAACGACGCACGATCTGCGCGAACAAGGCACCACCCAAAGCGAGAGCTTCAGCACTGTCGGCTCAACGGGGGGCAACGTCAGTATCACCGCAGGCCAGCAGGCACATATCGGCGGCGCGGATATCATCGCCCAGAAAGATATTGCTGTTCGCGGCGACAGCGTACTTATTGAACCGGGTCATGACAAACGCACCCGTGATGAGAAGTTTGAGCAGAAAACCAGCGGACTGACGGTGGCGCTGTCGGGGGCTGCTGGCAGTGCGGTGAACAGCGCGGTTTCAGCAGCGCAGGGGGCAAAACAAAGCAGCGATTCCCGACTGGCGGCACTGCAGGGTACGCAGGCAGTGCTCTCCGGAGTACAAGCCGGCCAGGCCGTGGCTCTGGATCAGGCGAAAGGGACCGCTAAAGACAATACCAATACGATAGGTATTAGTGCCTCTCTGGGCTCACAGTCCGCAAAATCGACCTCCCATAGTGAGCAGGATTCAACGACGGGAAGTACTCTGAACGCAGGCAACAGCGTCAATATCACGTCCACAGGTAGCGATATTACTATTGCTGGTAGTGAAGTGAAGGCCGGTAAGGATGTGGCACTGGATGCCGCCCGGGACGTGAATCTCATCGCTTCACAGGATACGCAACTGACAACCGGTAAAAACAGTAGCAGCGGTGGCAGTATTGGCGTGGGTATCGGCGTGGGCTCTGGTGGCTGTCTCTTTTAACCATCTGGAGCGCGCCGCCGAAGGGGCAGGTGGAGTTTGCTGGGGGGG
>OJIU01000263.1_pt1 | contig 22668 bp, 20 predicted proteins | sample 1595961 | NCBI WGS metagenome assembly OJIU01 (sample SAMEA4350144, study PRJEB24818) | metagenome | biome: human; feature: gut; material: faeces | place: Denmark | collected 2013-09
CTGCGTCCACTGCCTGAGTTACATCAAAAGCGGCAGCACCTGTTTTAACGGCGAGCCGTTGAGGCGAGCCGTTGAGGCGAGCCGTTGAGGCGAGCCGTTGAGGCGAGCCGTTGAGGCGAGCCGTTGACCTCCTTCATTATTTGAATCTTCGGCAAAGCCGAAGACCAGCGATACCGTCACCTCTTCACCTTCAGGAAAAGGAACAGTACCCTCCGGACGATCTTCACATCCACTCAACCCTCCAAGAAGCGTCATGCCTCCCAAGAGCATTAACCATTTATTCTTCCAAATCTGTTTCATATCATTATTATTCTTGTACACATCGAAACGGATAAGGCTCACCGATCATTCCCCAAGCATTATTCGGAGTACTCAATTCTCCTGCTGCTATTTTTGTATAATATATCCGGTAATTATTGCCATTCTTTGCTATCGTATTCGTTCCTTCGTATCCGGCTGCACTTCCATTAAATATCAATTTTCCATCGCTAAAGGATCGGTATGCCGTAACCGGAAACCAGGCTGTATTATCTTCTGTACGAGGAGAGGGCACACCATTCCCACCGGATACATTATACAGACGTCCACCCCGATCGTGTGTACTACCATTTTCCACAAACGTTCCATTCACATTAAACCAATATGCCTGGCTCTTGCCCCAGCCATTATACACTGTTTGATGGGGAATCTTCCATCCTGCCGGACAAGGGTCATAAAGAGTTTTAGAGTTATTATACAAATACTGATAGTCCGCAGTAGTTTCATTCAAACTATACCAAGAGCATTTGCTTTGGTTCTGATCGCTGCTCGAACCTGTTATAATATGGTCGGGATGTTCAATGACATATTGCAGCGTATTGCCATTTACTAATGTTATATCGGAGTAAGCGACCTTTTCCAGTTGTACCCCTCGTCCTTCTCCATCATAAATAACATTGAGTTCATTCGCCGTTCCGTCTGTCGACCCCAAGAACGGATCCTTGCGTCCCCAATAGTACAAATAGCCTATCCGCCTTGCAAATTCCAGCAATGAAGCATTCTCACCGGGAAATCCTCCGGCAGTCGCGCACAGGTTTCGGTCCATAATCACCTTCCCGACATGCATTCCACTGCTTTTGAAAGCCGCAGTGGCATATTGATGCACGCTTCCGTTCTGTGTCAACTGTTGTGCCTGGGCATAAGTGACAGAGGAAGTAATCCCCTGCGGTACATAATCGGTTATCCAGAGATGCCAGCTCCATACTATTTTACTGCCGGAATAGGCGGCAATCAAGGCATTTCCTCCTTTGCTCACCGGCACTTTGACGTGGATACGGGCTTTTTGCAAATCACCTCCGTCAGTGATACGCGCCAGATTCGAATGGTCGTCTCCACTGATGGCATACCCCATCACCAAATCGCCCGATGTAGCATCGTCTTTCGTCTGCCAGACCAACTTAACATCCGTTATTTTTTTGTTATCGGCCAGCGTCGAACCATCCGTCAGATGTGTATTCCAACCACTCAGCGGAACATTGTAACCATTCATCTTCGCTTCATGCTTATACGGATTAAAACAGATATTCGTACCGGGTTTCATCATGAAGCAGTTGGATGTCTCCACCAGATTGGTGCTTTGCACCGGACTTTGGTCCAGCAGTTGAATGCGTTTATCCGTCTGGTAAGCCGTCGATTTGACGGAAAGTTTCCACGTGTAATCCTTGTTTTCATAGAGGTTGAAGTCCGTTGATTCCTGTCCGCCCAAGTAAGCACGATAATAGAGCCGTTCTTTCTTGACGGCATTGTCCACCACCAGTTCTACATACGATGCGGCGGTGGGGGCATTCTCTTTTGTACGGTAATAAGGTGAAGTGGCCTTCGCCGAAGTGCCGCGCACGTTGGCAGGTATCCACACGGTCTTCTTTCCCGCCGCCAACTCTGAGGCATTCGTCAGCCGATAGTAATCGATAAACTCAACTACTTCGGACGGATAGGTCATACCCCACTGCGTCTCCACCGGTGATGCAAGCAACCGGAAGGCTGCGGGGATCTGGCAAAGTTTCACCTCTTTCAGGGCATAACCCGCGTTTTTCAGCGCAGCATCTATTTCCCAGTTCACCGTCAGCCGTGTTGCCAGCCGCCTGAGCAGCAGACGGGCGTCATAGCTCCCGTCCGGACTTTGAAGTTTACCATCGCTCGTCACGTTCACGCACGGCAGATGGAGCATATAAGGCATCTTGTTGATATCATCCTGCGTAAAACCTTCGGCGGGAATCGTCTTTTTGAAAAGATCGGCGTCCATCACCTGTTGTTGCACATTGGCGAGGCTGCCGCCGATACTCGGGGTCGTATTTCCTTTCCCGCAGACAATCACCACCAACTGGCAGTTCGTGGCCGGTGTCAATGTCACCAGGGTAGAGAAATCCGTTCCCGCAGTGATCTGCTCTTTGGATTGCACACTGCCCATCAGAGTCCCGTCAGCCTTATATTGCATCAAATAGAACTGGTACAGCGCATCCGGATGACTCGGTTCCGTTGCACGGGTCCGCACGGCAGGCACCGGCCGGGCAGTGAACGCACCGTCCTGCCCGGAATCACTCCCCCGTGTGTCGGCAGAGGCAGAAAGGTTATACCCGTCCTCTTCATCGGCAAAGCCGAAACATAGGGATACCTCCACGGGCTTCGTGTCGGCATCGACCGGCACGACATCCGCCCGCTCTTCACAAGCCGCTATGCCCAACAGGCAGACAAGCACCGGTAGCTTCCACAGATTTTTAGAAGTATGTTTCATATTGGTATGTTTGTTTTAAGTTCACCACAGATTACACGGATTTTCACTGATTAATTATTTATATTCCGATTAATTATTTATATTTCACTGATAATCAAGCTCAATCGAATCAAAGATTCGGTGTTGATCTGTGAAAATCGGTGTAATCTGTGATGAATCAAGTTCATTTCTGTCTTTTATTTGAAAACTACATTGTTCACCGGAAGCACCTCCACAGCATCAAACATCACTACGTTACCGTCCGTGATCGTCACACGCACATCGGCGCTGTTGGCGCCACTGATATTGACGGTGAGGTTATAAAGGTAATCTCTGCGGATGTTGTAGTCAGTCATCAGGTTGCCGCCCAAATGCAGGAGATAGTTCACGCCGATAGAGTCTTTTGCGCCCGCATACACATATTTACCCGACAGCTTGATGTACGTACAGTAGTCCAATGTTCCGTCCGGCCCTTTAGCCGGAATGCTCTTTTCCATAAACGAGGCGGCTGTTCCCATTCCCCGTAAGTTTTCCGGCATATAGAATTCGAAAGAAGAAGACGAAGCCCAATTAGTAGTGATCTCTGTTCCGTTTGTGGATGTGATAGCCGTAGAACCATCGTTATCCGCAGGATACTTATCTTTAATACTTCCGCCTCCCCGCGTATAGAGCGCCATGTGTGTGGGTACATTGTAGAGGGAGACGGACTTGACGACAAGGTTACTCGGATTCTTTGGGTCTGCCAGATCTCCCATTTTCTTCCAGGACAAGGAAATCGTGGCGTAAGCCCGCCGCAAGGGAACCACCAGCGGTATCACACCCGGTTTATTGGGATCGGGCTTATATTCCAGCGGCCCCGATGTCAACAGGGACGGCTTGTTCCTATAACCGGAAAAGGGCACCGTTTTCGCCTTCAGTTCCGCTTCGGTTCCGGTGAAGCCGCTCAGGAACGACTGGTCCACATTGGCAATGACATAGAAGCGACTCTCCGCCTGGACGAAAGCAACATCATCATTCTTGGTGTTGACCTCAATCGTCTGATTGCTTCCCGGATTTCCAATCGTACCAAAAAAAGCTTTCTGCTTCAGCTTTGACACTCCGCTCTCGGTGGCGTATTGCAGCACCCAGATCGTGTTAACAGGAATATTGTTAATCTCTCCGCGCGTATCCACCGTCAGCTCCGGAGGCAGTTTCAGAACTAATCGAAACTCCTCGGAAGTCTCTACGGATTCCTCGCTGCATCCCGCCAGCAAGCCGGAAACCGTCCATAGGGCGGAAACCGCCAGCAGGCAACCGAGTGCCCATTTACCCGTCCATCGTCGTATGTATTGTCTTTTTGCCATTCTGTTTTGATCTGATTCTAAATATGATAATTGTATATGAATATGCCGGTTATTTTCCCATTTCATCCGAATCGAGCGTTACGGTCGATTCATATTCGCCTATCGCCAACGTCAAGTCGGCGGGGTCGAGTATGCCGTAGAAAGTCAGTGTAAAGGCGAACATATAGGTCATGCCCGGCAGCAACACCTTCTGGATCTCCGCCGGATAAGTATTGGTCGTTTTTCTACTTACACCGTTATCATTATAGCCTACCGTCAGGTTCACTTTAAAAGGAATCATAGCCGAACCGTCTACCGGAAGCACCACAACCGGTGTACTTTCTCGTGAATCCTTTATCTCATGGGATGCTGTATTATTCGTGAATCCGGTGAAGGACTGAGTAGTGGCAAACGTTTCATTCGCCACCGCCCCCCAGGTAGTACCCCCCAACGTGTAAGGCAACGACGCCCGGAGTCCTCCCATCTCGAAGGAGTTCACCACCAGACTGGTAGGACTAACCGGCTGAAAGTCACCTGCCGCCACACTCACTTTAATCTGTGCTCCCAAGCGTTTAAAGGGAGCCGGCAGCACTACGTCCATCGTGTTTTCTCCCGTTTGGTTGGGTTGCACCACGATCCCTTTCAGGCTGGTGTACATAAAGTCTTTTCCGTTCGACACCTGAATCGTGCCGTCCGTTTTCAGTTCGGGCACTTCCGTCGAAGAGTTGTACGATACCAGGTAAAGGTCGTACGTTCCGCGATACAGATAGAGTTCGCCCGTAGCCACTCCACTCTTTACCGTATATACTTTATGATCCAGCGGTTCCGTCGTCGTGGTAGACGCACCTGCGGGGAAAGCATAGATACAGAAAGTCTTTCCATCCTCCATATCCGTTGCCGCATCGGCACGGGTCGAAGCCTCGTCCGCCTCCGCCCGGTAAAGAGAGAAGCGGAGCGATACCGGATCTCCCTCCTCCGTGCCGGGTTCCCCGGGAGCCTGTTCCGAACATCCTGTCAGTCCCGGCGCTCCCAGCAAGCAAAGGCAACACCCTATCCAAAGTTTCAGTCTTTTATTCATCGTTTCTTGTTTTAGTTCACCACAGAGTACACAGAGTAACACGGAGTGGATCGTTTTCCACTAAATCCCGATACTCGTGTTCTGGTTCGCATCGTTCTTCCAGTCCTCTATCTGTACCGAGCTCAGCTTACCTCCCATTTTGTCCACCGTAATCAGATAGACGTAATGCTTTCCCGCCTCCCACTGCGCTGTCACCGATTGGGTTTCAAACGCATGCGCTTTCGCGGCAGCTTCTCCGTCCACACATACCTTGAGCCGGAACGAGAGCACCGTTTCTTCTTTCGCCATCGGCGCCACGAGGCAGGTCACGTTCGGTCCTTTCTGGTTTTCTTTCAGCTTCAACTCCACGCCACTCGCCTGCGCCAGTGTCAGTGTCGAAATATCCGACAGACTGTTCAGCAATCCGCTTTTCAGGTTCATCGTCCCGATGCCTGTCCGCAGACGGTTGGTTCCGCTCAGCACATCCACCTGTATCAGCTTTAGCGCTTCGGTGGCCGAAGCCGACTTCACGATACGGAAACTGACTTTGGCCAACGCATGCTTCATCTTGAAGCTGACGGTTCTCGAGGAAGGTTTTGCCGTGACGGGGACTGTCTCCGACTTATCCGTACCCACACCGTAGAGATAATCGGCCTGCCCGGTAGCGAGAAAATCAGTCAATGACGACGGAAGGCTCACCGCCGTCGTATGTTCACCGTCACCGGACGCTTGGATGGCTGCGGGAGGATAATAGGCGTACAGCAAGGCATCACCCGAAGTGGTGTTCATGATCGTCTGCTTGTCCGGAGTCCAGACTCCTTCTTTCAAGGAGAATTTCATCAGTGGATTGTCTCCATACGCCGCATGTGGACTGGCAGCTGATGCGGTAGTGGTGGCATACACGTCCACCTCGGTGATAGCGGTTGCTTCCGCACGGGTGACGCTCTCCTCTCCCTCCACTTCGATCCGCTGCAATTCCAGTGCGCCTTCATCGGCGGCGAATCCGTCGTCCGAGGCGCATGAATCCGTCAGGCATATCCCCGCTCCGAGGGCAAGCGCCATGTAGAGGCGATTCGCCGGCTTCTTCATTCGATTGTATTTTTGTAGGTTCATATCTGTTTTCGTATCCGTTTTCGTATCCGTTTTTCATTAAGTGGCGTTTCCCGCGTCCTGCTCCGTTGTCTCTACGAATCGTTCTACGGTGATACCGTTCAGGATCAATTCATTGGTGGACGTAAAGTTATACTGGTAGTTGTATCCGGCCTTCAAGGTATGGGCCGCCTTCTCGGTGTAGCTCTTCTCCGTTTCACCGGTGTCGCCGGCCTTCACCTTGATCGTAAACGTTCGGGAGCCGGGCTTGACAATGGCCACATACGTATGCTGCAGAGCGGAAGTTCCCGCTGCCGAGGCGCCATAGGCGTTGATCGTCTGCGATTCAGAGGCACCGGTGGCAATCCCCGTACCCTCCAGGCTTGCCGTGCCGGGAAGCTTCTTGTCACTATCACTATTTCCATACTTCACCACCAGGGTCACCTTCGCCGCTTCCGGAGCGAACGAGAACGTAGCTTTATTGCCATCGAGTACTCCTGTAGCCGTCAGCCGGTTGCTTTTCCAGAAATTGGTGGCTGTGCGCTGATCGATTAGAATCTGGGTAAACGCCGTAGGATACGAAGCCGTAAACGTTTCACTACCGGTGGTGGTAAGCGCTGTTTGTCCGCTTGCGGGTTGCCAGGTGCCGGTTGTGCCGGTGACCACCCGTTGGTAGTCGGCAGTTTTCGTGCCGTCCGTAATCCGGATGACATCACCCGCTACAAATTCTCTTTTATCATAATCATCGGCATGCGCATCCGTCGCACGGGTAGCGGGATTCCCCACCTCCGCCGATACTTCCAACGGACGGGGCAAAGCATCCTCTTGCGAGCAGGCGGCCAGCAGAACCGGGAAGAACAGGCAGAGAGCCGCCCCGGATACCGATAGGATTCTATTCTTTTTCTTTTTCATGGGGTTACATCAAACTAATATTACATCAACTAATATTACATCAAACTAAGTTACATCAACTTAAGGTTCCTGTATGCGAATCCCCGCTTTGCCACTCTTTGATCTCCTGACCGGTGGGAACCAACACATTATTTTTCAGGGTGAGCGTATAGGTGTAGTGGCTGTTCGCCGCCCTTGCGCAAGTGAGGGTGACGTCATAGACCACTCCGTTAGCATCCGTCACCGATACCCGTATCGACTGCTGGGAATCAAGCGGGGCGATAATGCCATGCCAGGTATATTGCTCTTTGTCTGTACCACCGGGGTGATACAGGTAGACGGTTTCATCCTTGCTTGCTCCTCCGGAGTAAAGCCCCTTCCCGGTTACGGTCATACTCGTAAAATCCTTGGACAGTGTGTTCTTTCCCGAAAATTTCAGGGTCAGCTTCACGCCTTTGTGCACAAAGGCGCTTTCGCCTGTAAAGGAGAGGGTTCCGTCACGGCCGATCGTCACCTTCTCAGGGGTCTCCAGCAGATTGCTCAGGCGGTAGTCCTCACCTCCCGCCTTTCGCTGGTCGGCACGGATACCCGAGTATTCGATAGGGTAACTCGCCTGGTAGGTGGCTCCGGACTCAACGAGCAGCTCCGTACCCGTCACCGAAGGTTTCCACTCGCCCGTACTGCTGCCGGAAGAAGCGGCGTTCAAGGTGTAGTCCACCGGAGTGGATGACGAGCCGTTCCGCGAGCGGATGATACGGATTTTGTCACCTGCGGCAAAGGTGCTGCGGTCGTAACCGTTGTCGGCTGCCACGGCACGGGTCCCGGCTGCCACGGCCGCCCGGGTCTCAGACTCCCGGCCTTCACCGGAAGCGCAGATCGCGGCGGACACCGTAAGCGGAGTCCCTTCGGGCAACGAAGGGGTCAGCGCATTGTCCGAACAGCCTGCGGTAAGCAGCAGGCAGCCTAAAACCGTTTGGTATAATCTATCTGTTTTCATACTGAATCATTCATTCTGAATCATTTGTCATTTGTCATTCTGAACCATTTATTGTTCTGAATCATTTGTTTCATTGCCAGCCGGGATCTACGTCACTGCTCCCCCCGGAAACTTCCGTCCACCCTTTTATATCGACAGATTGCAGGCTGATTCCCCGTTCGCCGAGCGTCAAGGTATAGACGTAGCGGTATCCTTTCTGCCATGCCGGGTTGAAGGCATCGGTCGAGAGGGTAAGATCCCGTTCGGTAGTGTTCGAGCTTTGTTCACCCAGTGTCAGCGTCAACGTCACCCGCATGCCCGAAGCCGCCTCAGCCTTCGGAGCCACCAACCCGTAGGCCACTGTAACGGGGCCCGAGGTGCCGACCTGTTGCGGATGGGCCGATGGGGTAAAAGAGATTTCACCCACCGCGGCCAGTCCGGACAAAGCGCCATCCGTCAGGGACATCGTGCCGGCCGATCCGGATCCGGAAGCAGTCGTGCAGAAGAAAGGAGTAGCGCCGCCCGCTGCCGTAAGCTTAATCTGCCTTACATAATCGTATGTCGGATCCGAGGTGCGGTCGTTCGCGTTCTGAATGCGGAACACGACTTGCGACAAGGCGTGTTGCAGATAGAGGGTCGGCGAAGCAGACAGGCTGTTGGCGGTAACCGCCGTAGCCGAACCTACGGTAGCGCTGCCGGAACCGTAAAGATAATCGGTGGTAGAGCAGTCGTAGGTATTTCCTCCGTCGAAGGTTTGCCCGGCAGGCACGCTAACGGAGAGAGCAGGCAAGACAGTACTGCTGCCACCGCTACCGCTGCCACTGCCGCTACCACTGTTGCCTCCGCTACCACTGCCGCCATCGCTCTTCAAGGATGTCGTGGCGGGTGCCCAGGCATAAACCGTTGCTTTTGCAAGGCTGACGTAGGTAGAAGGAGTGCTCGTCCACTTCGTACCGGAGGGCGCTTTCGTGAAGGTCGCTCCCCCGGCGTTGCTGCCCGGATAGAGACTGCCGTCCGCAGCGGCGAGGTAGATGCCAATGGTGCTGATCTGGCCTGCACCCGTACCAACATCGTTGATCATGCTACGGGTGGAGGCGAGCGTGGCACCGGCATGAACACCGGGCTGCAAGAGGACGGCATCGCCGTCGGTGAGAACGGAGTTCTCACCGGAACAGGCTATGCAAAACAGGGATGCGGTCCCAAGGAGCAAAAGAATGAATACGTTCTTCATCTATTATCTTGTTGAGTTTTTCTTCTATCACTTTATATCCAGGTCAGTGCTTGACGTAACCGTTGTCCATTGTGTCACGGTCACACTCGAAATGACGAGTTCGGAACCACTGAGCTTGACGGTGTACAGGTAATTCTCTCCGGCCTTCCATGCACTGCCGCTACCAGGCAGGGCGACTTTATAATCCTGGTTGTCAATCGTCAGCGTAGCTTCCACGGTCGACTTATCGACCGTGCTTTCAGGCAGGACGAGGATACTGGCTTTCCTGGCGCTATTTTGGGCGGTGGTTCTGGCCTGATCCGTGTCAGCCGTTGCTTTGGACAACGTATAGTTTGCTATATCACGTGTATAGGTCACTGCCGTCGGAGAGCTACCCACAGTGATCGTACCATCCTTAATTTTCATGGCAGGGGTGGTACCCCCATTATTTAGTACATTTTTAGCATCTCCACTTTTATTGGCTAATACCAGTTTGGAAAATTCACCGGCATTTTTATAGGTATGATCCGCATATACCCGGAAGCTGACCATCGCAAGGGCGTGCTTCATGGCGAGCGTCACCTGTCCGGTTTTATTCGTATCACCGTTTTTATAGCTGGCTTTCACTCCGGTACTTCCCTGATCGGCATACATATAGTCCACCTCTCCGGAGGCTGCGAGAATCTTATCTTTTGTACTGGTTTGACCGTCCGAATTGTCAGTGGATTGAAAGTCGATCGTGGCGTTAGCCTCTCCGCTCTTCCCCGGAAATACAGAGATATTGATCGTGGAATTATCAGTGTATTCACCACTTGAACCACTGGCCTTCAGCGCAGTACTGCCACTCTGAAATTCACCATTACTACCCGGTTGATACGCCGGATAATGCGCATAGATCGTAGCCTCTTCCGCCGAAAGATAGATTTTATCGGTCGTGCTGCTATTGCCCCATTTCGAAGAGCTGTAAGTGTACACCCCATAGTTATTCGTTGTCTTATTCGTCGTTGTGCTGTTGGCATACACCGCAATGCTTCCTAATGCATTCCCTACAGCCGATGCATCCGAGCCGGCATCTATCGCGCCGCGTGTCAACACCACCTGTGGCGACACCTGCAATTCCGCCACCCCGGTATCCTGTCCTTCGGGCAAGATGCTTTCACTGCATCCGACAGCCAACAGCAATGCCGGAAGAGCCATAAGCCAATGATATTTCGTTTGGTTAATCATCATGTTCGTTTTATCTTTTTTTAAATTCATGTATCTAATCCGCATCCAGAGTGCCGTCAACAGTCACCGGAGCCCACGCCTGCACCGTTACCGAAGTGATTCCCAGTTCATGGTCGCCGATGTTCAGCGTCACTACGTGTGACATGCCCGCCTGCAACGGATTTTTCCCGCTTGCGTTGGAATCACCGAACGTAAGCGACACATTATCGAATGTACCTATTGATGTTTCTACTTTCAGCGTATATGCGCTACTTCCACCTCCATTGCCGTTGTTTCCGCCGGCTTCCAACGGAGGGAGTAAAAGTTGCCCCACAGATACCGGAGTCTGGCCGGTCACTTCCGTTCCTTGCCCGGCTCCGTTGGTTCCGTTCTGCGTAAGATCCACCGTCAGTCCCTGGGGATGTTCGGTTGTGGTGGAGAACGTCACCTCTCCCGTAGCCAGCTTCAACGAGGCAAGCGGTTTCGCCTCCTTCACCGTGATACTCTTCACCCATACCGACACCCCGTTTTGAAGCGTCTTCTTCGCTTGAAAAGAGAGTTGCGTCAATTGATGGTCGAACACCAGTGAAGGAAAGTGCCCGTCCGCCCAGCGGTTTCCCTGTATCTGAGAAGCGTAAAGCAGATCGGTCTGCCCTGTGAGCACAAAGGAAACCGTACCGGCATAAGTGCCCGTTCCACTGCCCGAAGCGGCCTTATCCGGCTCGGCATAGGGGGCGTAGCTTACCAGATAGAGCCAAGCTCCCCAACGGGGATAAATGGGCGCATCCTTACCGGCATTGCTCCAACCGACTTTACCATCGGTCCCGACAGTTCCTTTCCAGACACCCTCTTCGGCGGCAACCACCGGAGTGGTGTAGTCTCCCGCGGTTCGGGAAAATACCATGGCGGCCTCAAACTCCGCCTTAGGCTCGCTGCCTGCCGAGACCGCCGCCCTCGACGATACATCGCCCTCCAGGGCGGAAAGCTCCACCGGAACCTCCTCCTCACCCATCAGCGAGGAACGGTCCGCATCGGAGCAACCTGCCAGGAAAGCTCCCGGCAGGCAGAAAAAGACAAAAAGCGAAATATGGCGTTTCATGATCATGGCAGACATTTTATGTGAATCAGTTCAGATCGGCTTTGCCGGCATCACCCGCTACCCAGTCGGTTACAGTGGCGGTTACGGTCATCTTCATAGCATCCGACGGAGTCAGAGGCTCGGTCACGTTCAGGGTGATCAGGTGTGACTTACCGGCCTCGGTAGACAGGTTTGTTGTATTATCCTGCTTTTTGATTGTCACATTACTGAAAGTGATATCAGTGCCTCCCACAGAGATCACCGCATCGATCACGACTTGGCCCGAAGCCTGGATCATCAACGGATTACCTACCCGCACAGCGTCTGCGCCCAGCGCCACACTGGAAATACCGGCCACATTCATTACAGCGGCATCCGTCCACCTGCTCACACCGGCCTTACCCGAAGCCGGAGCTACATTGACCTCTGCAGGCACCTGTGCGTCCTGCACGCTGATTTTCTTTAAGCTGACGGTCTGTCCGTCCCATTCACCACCACTTGTCTGAGTGGTGAGCTTCATCTCAAAGTTGAGCTGGGTGGTCAGGTGCTTGAACGTAAGTTCAGGTTTCTGTTGACTACTGCTGCTACCGGCCTCCGCCGCATCGGCGAGCATCACGTCCTGCTCCCCGTCTGTTTGGGGAATCGTCACCGTTGTACCGCTAACCGTTCCCGCAGGAGCCACAGCCGCCAGCCAAGACTTCGTGCCGGAGGTCGTATGGTAATAAAGAATCGGGTTGAGTGACACCGTGGCCTTAGAACCCGCCTTGAAAGAGGCGGTGGAAACCGTGGCACGGGTTGTCAGTTTGTTCTGTCCGCCGTCTTCCGTCACTTCATTGGCAAGCACCGGAGAAAAATTAGCCCAATCAGCGGCGTCAGCATTGTTACTGCTACCGTCAGCCACCAGCACCGTAGCCGTCACATCACTGCCTACGCCCACCGCCGCGCGGGTCTTCACCATGCCCTGCACGCTTTGCGACACTTGGATGGGAGTCGCATTCACCGGATTCTCGGGCAAAAGGTCATTGTCATTGCTTGAGCAGCTTGCCAGCAAAAGGGCCATAGCCGCCACACTTAGTTTCGTTTTCATTGTTTTCTAAAAGTTTTATAGTTAATAAATATGTTTATTGTTCTGTTTCGGCAGACCGATTGTCCACCAGTTCCCCACTGCCGGAGTCACCCTCCTGCCACCGTCCGACCGTAGCGACAGCTATAATCTCCACCGGATCGGGAATGACGGGATCGGGAAGTTCCACCCGGACGGTATAAGCCGTTCCGCCTTCCCCCTCCCCGCCTTCGAACCGTACGGGAAGGGCACGGTATTCGCGGTCGTGTGTCCGGTCATCGTCTACCGAAAGCACCAAGTCGATGGTCAGCGTAGCGGAAGGCTGCACCAGCACATAGCCCGGCAGCGTCAGCTTGTTGCCGTCAAACGGAAGGCCCTCCGCCTCTTCGCCCGCTTCATAAACGGGCACGCTCACCGTGCGCTCACCCGGCGAGAGCGACTCTTCGGCCAGGGAGAGGGTCACCTCGTCCGTCAGTCCGTTCAGATGGAGCGACCGCACGCGGAGCGCCCCGGTATCTTCGGCCTCTACCGTGAGTGCAAAGATCAGTTGCGTCAGCAAGTGCCGATACAGGAGCGATTGGCTGTCGGACTCCCCGAAAGGAGCGGAAAGCGATCCGCTCTGTTCGCCCGTCAGCATCAGGTCTTCTTCTCCCGTCAGGCGGTAAGTCAGCCGCCCGTCAGCCGTCAGCGGTGCCGGAGGATAGTATCCCCGCAGATAGAGCGCCGAGCCGTCCGACGGATAGTAGCGTTCGGGCATCAGGCGGATCTCGTTGTCCGTGGCAATGCCGTCCCAGCTCCCGTCGTACTGTCCCGTACGTACACCGTAAGCGACACACACCGGGGTATCGCCGAAAACGTCCACCGTCGCACGGGTACGGATACCCGTATAGAGACGGATGGGAACCGGCTCCGGTTCCGGACGCGGTTCGAGCGAGCGCTCCGTACACGAGAAGAGAAGCTGGGAAAGAAAGGCAGCTTTCAGTATGTATTTCAGTTTGAGTATCATATTCCCATTGTATTTCTAAAACCTATATCCCAGCCCCAGGTTGATCCCCGTCAGGCCCCAACGGACGAAGGAGGCCGGATGGTGATAGTATGCATGGGGAGGTTCGTTATCATAAGCCTTGGCGGACGAATGGAGGTATCCCCCGCGCACTCCCGCCTCGATGCCCCAATGACGGGACAGGGGGACATACACGCCTGCGGAGAGTCCCGCATGCCGGTAACGTCCGGTGCGGCTTCTGCCTGTGGCGTCCGTATCGCCTGCGGGCGAGGGACGGTAATCGAAATCGCCCGACTGACCGTAGACACCCAGATAGAACCAACGGTAACGCCCGTCACCTTTCAGCCACAAACGGGGCTCGAGGCTGTAGCCGGAGACGCCCCAGAAACGGTGATCGCGCCCGCCTTTCCAGTCTGAATACGCCGCAGAGGCCATCACCGACCAACGGCGGGCAAAATGAAGCTCCAGCGCCAGGTTGGGCCTGAAAGCTCCCAGGCGGCCTTCCGCCGTCAGCCCCGACCAGTCGGCAAGGTTCGTCTTCAGGGAGAAGACCATCCGATGCGGGTTTTCTGCTCCCGACCCCGCAACCGTACCGGGATGACCGGCCGGACCGACCGGTACAAAAAGAATGGGGGGCGGGCACGGGCGGTTGTCCGGAGCAGATGGGACCGCAGGAGGCAAAAGCGGATATCGGGAGGCATACATGCCATAGTTGCGGCGGGCGGCGGATAAAGTATCCGCACCCGCAGGCTCGCGCAGGCAGACAATCACCACGTCGCGCTCTTCGCCGGGATAGCAAACGGCATGGTTGTGAGTCACGAAATACTCCTCTTTCATTCCCTTGCGGGTGATCAGTTCGGACTTCACACGGCTGCTACGCACATAGGCCAGCCAAAGATTGTCGTGTACGCTCCCGCCCGAAGTGCAATGACCGTCTACATAGATACGCATCTTCCCGTCGGCGATAGGGCCACGGAAAGAAGAGACGGCGGCAAACAGGCGTTTCAGCTCGTGATTGTTGCCTTGATAGTCGGCATACAGAACGTCACGCCCCTGTACAAAACGGAACGTGTGCAACGAATCGCAGTCCGAAACCGCACGTGTGCCGACACCCCGACCGCAGACCGGTGCGGAGAGCAAAAGGATATATCCGAGCAGCAGTAAAATTCTGTTCATGGCGGCAATCTCTAAAAAACGGTTTACAAACAAAGTTCTGTCAAATGGATTTCACTGAATATGCTGCGCATCATCTGGTTGACACCCCCCATACGGGAGGCCACCGACCCATAACAGCCATAGACACGCTGCTCGTCGACATCCGGAGAAACCGGACACACCCCCTCGTGCAGGATCAGCAACAAGGACAGCAGGTCGATGGAGCCCAAAGGCTTGCACAGTTCATAAGAAACGGGACTATCGGGAGATTCCGGGCATATACAGCGAATCAGCCCTCCACGCTCCAACAAGGGAAGGAGGACAGAAACATTCCGGAAAACGCAATCGGAAGAATCAGGAGGACAAGATATGCCGGCATCACGGTAATAGATGTAACGAAGCACCCTGACAGCCTCCTGGGTTAAAATTGTAAGCATAACTTTTTGTTTTGTTTGTGAAGACCGTTACTTTGTAGGTAACGGCATTTAACAAATATCTGAAACAGACAGCGTTCTAAACCGAATAATTAGATTTAAACAATAAAAGGCATCCGATGATGGCAATAAAATGTTCATCCACGTTAAATTACACCAACGTGGACAACCCTTCTTATTGCTTTTTTAAGAGAAAATAGGGAAAACTAATGCTAAGCATGCATCTTTTTTAAAATTAATTATCTTTTTATTGAAAAACTTGCCTTTTTATTTGTTTGTGTGAAAAATAATGTCCAATTTTGCAGCAATAAAGCGATGCCGTTACCTACAAAGTAACAGACCACCTACCCTACTGATTATAAGCGTAATACCTTCAATACATTCTACCTTCAAACCGCACTCAGCACATAGTTGAGTATCTTCCTGTTTGTCCGGTCTACTTCCTTATCACCGAAAGGTTTCAGGTAAGTTTCCGTAACTTTCACCGAAGAGTGTCCCAGCCCACGGCTGATCACTCCCACGGGCGTCTCCTGATGAAAGGCAATCGTGGCCCACGTGTGGCGCGCGGTGTATGAACTGAGCCTGCCGCCCAATCTCAAATCCACCGACACCCGTTCCAGCCGGCGGTTCAGGTTGCGCAGTTCACATTGATATTCCTGATAAGGAGTCAGCACCTTCTCCTGCCGACGTTTCCCGGTACGGGGTTGTCCCAGGATGGGCAGCAGGTAGCTCGGATGATCGTTCTCCGCCATCCTCCGGTTGATGATGTCCATCGCCTCACGGGGCACGGTAATGCTGACCTCCTGCCCCGTCTTATGCCGGCAGTAGGTCAGCACCCCCTTGTCAAGATTGCTCCTGCGCAGGTGTGCCAGATCGACAAACGGGATGCCCCGCAGCATAAACATCAGCACAAACCAGTCCACAGCCTTCGCCGAAGCCGATTCATCCGGACACCCCGACATGCGGATCATACGCCCCACCGTGCGGGCATCCACGGCACGCTTCACGTCGGAGCGCGTACCGGTGTATACCTTGTCGAAAAGCCCGGTCACATATCCCGGACGCCCCTTCATCCCCCGGTTGTAGCCCGCACGCAGGGCACGCATGTAAGTAGACACCGTGTTCCAGCTAAGCCCCCGGCCAAGCAGCAGAAATTCGTAATTCCCCAGAAACGCCGGGGTCACCTCTTCAAATCCTATCTCCTCCTTTCCCGCGCTCTCCCTGAGCAAACGCAGCATGTTGTGGTAAATGCGCCGGGCGGACTCACGGCCCTCTTCACGGAACCTTTCAATCTCCGAAATCATAAATACTGTTAATGTTTCATTCATCTTATTCATTGTTTTTAATTTACAATATTCCCTTAAATATAATTTGTAAAGAAAGCCGGATAAGCGAACCTATATCTTTACAAAACACATCTAAAGAGACTTTACGGAACAATCCTTGGGACGATATGCTGTACACTTTTTGTATATCTTTGCCGATCCTAACGTCGTTTTAACAAACATTGGCATCCAGCCATCCCATACAAACCTCAAAGTAAGATGAAAAAGAGCATCCAGGACCTGAAAGAGTCATTAAGAAAAAAGGAACAGAAACAACAAAGACTGCACGAACAAGAAGATAAGATAGAAAAAGACATCCGTGTGCTGCGATACCTGATAGAACGGGAGGAACAGGCCGCCTCTGCACAAGCCCCCCGGAAACGGAAAATCGCCCGAAAGCAGGTAAGCGACTTCTTCACCCGGATCGCCCTGTTTTACGAAGACCTGCAACGGCGCCTGAACCTGCGCATCACTTACCGCTGCTTCTGCCGCTGGCTCTGCACCCGCTACGAGTTCGAGTCACGCTACCACGACCGCCACAAGTTGTCGCCTTGCACGGTACTGGGGTATTTTAAAAGGGAAAGAGGTGGGTAAGCTTCATCAGTCAACCTACATAGTGGGCAATGCTTATGGGTTGCTTAGTATATTGTTTTTCTAAGAGAGAACTTCACCCAAAGATGTTTTCAACAAAGTAGATTTACCCGACGCCGAGGTCCCGTCAGGATGACAATCGGATACTTGTTTGTCATCTCTAATAACTTCTGTTTTATCATTGTTAGTTCACACGGCAGGATTGAATCAAGGATATGCCGTATATACCGCGGGGAAGAACTTATTGTCGACAGGGAAAAATGGATAGCAGTGCGGAGCGGCTTAGTTCAATTCAGGCAACAGCGTTGCCTATTTCCAAATATCTTCATTCTCCCAATTTGCAGGAAATCCCATTGCCCGGACATCAATTGAAGGGTAACGGTTTAATAAATCCTTAAACCTTGTCACAAACAAATGGTTAGGATTGATTATATCCAAAAGATACACAATCATGCTCAATATAAGTATGTAGGCGACTTGTGTACGTACAGCCACTAGTATAAAAATAAAAAGCTTACCCTGAGCGCGCTGATCTGACGGGAAGCGGGGTAAGCATGTTGCTGCAAAGATAAAACAATTCTCTTAAAATACAAAATAGTTGCCATATTTATTGTTTTTGATTCACGGCTTATTCATTTAAGAAATATAGTTCATCGCTTGTTATTGTAGCAAAAAGCCTTATATTCGTGCGCAGCGATGCTGAAGCACCGCCTTAGGTGTTTCTTCTTATCGTTCATTTTATTTTTTAATCGTTACTAAATATCAGGATTCAACGATCCACTTTTCGATGTTTCGGGTTTGGGCACTGAAATTTACGCCAATCTTAAAAAGCTTACGGCCGTCAGTCGCAAAAGGTTGCGTATAATGCTTCCCGTTGATCTGTCGGAGAGCTTCTTCGGCAGTGCCATCCAACTTGAACTCCATCACATAAATGAATTTATCTGTTTTCAAAACGAGATCGACACGCCCTTCAGCGGTATGATATTCCACTTGCGTATAGAATCCCATTAGCTTAAAGACGATGAAAAGCACATTCTGATAGTGCAGTTCCCGATCACGAATCATTTCGTAAGGGGTATCCGCAAAGAAACTCTGCAGACGGCGGAAAAAAGAATCATAGTCCCCGGCACGAACCTCTTGTACGAACTTCTGAATTTCAAACGGGGCTTCTACTTTATTGGTGTCCGCATAATAAGGAAGCAGAAACTTCATGAACCCCTCCTCCACTTCGCGATTCGGGAATCCCAAACGGTAAATCCCGAATTCACGATCATACCCCTTGATGGTGAGGTAACCGCTCTGATAAATTACGGGAATAGGATCGGTAGAGGAAGAGTCGATGCTGTTCAATACATCCGCATCGGTTTCCACATGCGCCATTTTATGAAGATCATAGTGATGTATCTGCAAGAGTTCTACCAGATAGGTAGGAGTACCCGTTTCAAACCAATAATTTCCAAATTTCATTTTATAGAACGTATTCAGCAGGCTGAAAGGATTGTAAATGCCGATCGAATCTTCCACAAAATGGTACCCGTCATAGCATGCCTTCAATTCACGGCACACCTCTTCATAACCCATCCTCTGCCTGTCGGCAAGTTCGTACAACTCTTGATCCAGATTGGTCCGTATTTCCTCCTCGGTGATGCCGCACAATGCCACGTAACGTTCGTCCATCGACAAATCGATCAGATTGTTCAAAGCACTGAACACACTCACTTTACCAAACTTGGTGACACCGGTCAGAAAAGCGAACCGGATGTATCCATACATTGTTTTGATAGCTCCATAAAAGGCTTGCAAGGTCTTGCGAAACTCTTTTTGCAATTCTTCATCCCCAATGGATTGCAGCATGGGCTTATCATATTCATCCACCAGAATGACTACACGATGCCCCATCAGTTTACAGGCACGCTCTATGACACCGGCAAAGCGCAGAGACAAAGAGCGCTCCGAAGGTTCAGCTCCATAGAGTTTCTCCCATGACACAATGGCTTTCTCCAATATATCCTCAAGGCTTTGCGGTGAGTCATATTTCTCTATATTCAAATCCAGATGCAATATCGGATGTTCTATCCACTCTTTCTCGAGCTTTTCCATCGCCAGTCCTTCAAAGAGTTCCTTTTTTCCCCGAAAATAGGCCTCGAGAGTAGAAACAAGCAGACTCTTCCCAAAGCGACGGGGGCGGCTCAGGAAATAATAACTCCCCGTCTTCACCATTTGATAAACCAATGCGGTTTTATCTACATAGAAAAAACCCTCTTTACGGATTTTCTCAAAATTCTGTATTCCGATAGGATAGATTTTATCGCTCATATTCTTTATTGTTCCGGAGATAAGTAACAGACCCATCTGTGGATACAAAGATACTATTTTTTTTCTGTGTTTCGCATGTCATACTTGAAAAGCAACGCCGTGACAGTAAAAAAAGTTTTTCACTTCACACAAGAGAGATGTAATTTTGTCACGTAAATAAAAGCAACAATTATGAAAGAATTAAATTTTGACTGGCTGCTGAACGGAAGCTGCCTGCTGTCGGACGTGGCGATGGCATATTTCACAACCTGTGTTTATCCCCGCTCGGCAGGCAAACGGATGCGCGACGAGATAGAACGCTATCCGAACCTGTACGCCGAACTGCTGGAAGCGGGATACAAGCGTCCCAACACACTGTTGACGCCGCGCCAGATCTGTATCGTGATCCGTCACTGGGGAATGCCCGACACGGTGTACAAGTGGCTGCGCGAGCACCCCGCGGATCGGGTTCAAAAACTGTTCGCCGACCGCAAATTCGACTGATATATTTTATATATCTTTTGTTTATTATTTATTTATGTGCAGGTCTGCATGTTGGCGGCCTCTAAATTCATCCGCACAGAAAGCTGAGCAACAGCGCATTAGGAGTACTAAAGCATGTTGGTGTCCGTGTTGGTGGTTTAGAGGCTCCGGATGATGGAAACAGAGGTTCCGGAAAGGCCCGGACGAGGCTCGGTTTCACCCCCGCAGAGCGTGCGCTGCCCTGCAGAGGACCCTGTGACTTTTTGCGCCGTAATGCGGCACTCTGCATCACTTTCTTGCATCACCGGCTGTCCGTGCTTAGCTTTGTCACACCGTTCGGGAAAGAGCGGTACACTCGATAACCTGTAAAATGAAATACTATGAACGCATCGACTGAAACAATTCTGAAAAAAGGATATATCCTGATCCCCAAATCCCTGATCGAAGATTTCCTCAAAGCCGGATTGGGCACAGAGGGCTATCTGGAAGCGTGGATACGCGTATTGGCGCTGGTCAACTATTCGGATACGGAGATCTGTGTGCAAGGCAACCGGATGATCTGCCGACGGGGAGAGACGGTATACACCTACAGCCACTGGGAAAAGGTGCTGGGATGGAGCCGCTATCGCACCCGCCACTTCTTCGAAACCCTGTTTAAATCCGGAATCATGGAGGCCGTGGAGAACTCCGCCGGAATCACCCTGCTACGGGTGATAGACTATGACCTCTGGACCGGACAGAAAAAGGCGGCCGCCACCCGGAGCAACCATGCCACGGAGGGTTTCGACGACTTCTGGGACCTCTACCACCGCATCACCCAAAAGGACAAGATAAACATAGCCCGTGCCCGGAAAGAATGGAATAAACTGACGGCAACGGAGAAGAAACTGGCCTTGGAAAACATCGAGGAATATTATGCCCACCAAAAAGATATACGCTTCTGCAAACAGGCGGCCACGTATCTGGCGGATAAAGCGTTCCTGAATGAATATGAGTTTTAAACCCACCACAAATCCAAATCATTATGCTACAACCCCAAGCACCCGAACTCGAGGAAACCATCCTCGGAGCCTGCCTGATCGAAAAAGAAGGCATGGCACTGGTTGACGAACTGCTGAAACCGGAAATGTTTTATGTCACCCGTCATCAACTGATTTATGCCGCACTGCAGGCGATGTTTCACGCCGGTACGAACATCGACATCCTCACCGCCACCGAAGAGCTGCGCAAGCGCGGAAAGCTGGACGATGCCGGAGGGCCGTTCTACATCACCCAACTGAGCAGCCGGGTGGCAAGTTCGGCACATCTGGAATATCATGCGCGCATCGTGCACCAGAAGTACATCCGAAGAGAAATGATCGTGGGATTCAGCAAGCTGCTGACCCTCTCCGGCGATGAAACCATCGACCTGACAGACACGCTGGTGGATGCTCACAACCTGCTGGACAGGCTTGAAGGAGCCTGCGGACACTACCGGCAACTACGGGATATGGACACTCTGATGCAGGCCACCCTGGTGGAAGCGGAAGGGCGAATGCGGAAAAACAAGGACGGAGTGACCGGCATCCCTACCGGACTGACCGAACTGGACAAGATGACGGGCGGATGGCAAAACAATGACCTGATCACCATCGCCGCCCGGCCGGCAGTGGGAAAAACCGCCTTCGCGCTCCATCTGGCTAAAGCCGCAGCAGCGGCAGGACATCATACGGTGGTGTACAGCCTCGAGATGCAGGGCGAACGGTTGGGTGACCGATGGCTCCTGTCGGCAGGAGAGGTGGACCCGCACCTCTGGCGAAGCGGTAAAGTGTCGCAGGAAACATGGCTGCAAGCCCGGCAGACCGCAGGAGAACTGGCAAGACTGCCCATCTGCGTAGACGACAACCCGGATATGAGCATGGACCGGGTACGCTCGAGCGCACGGCTGCTGCAAAGCAAAGGCAAGTGCGACTCTATCATCATCGACTATCTGCAACTGTGCGACATGCGCACCGAACAGAACAACCGGAACCGGGAACAAGAGGTGGCACAGGCCAGCCGTAAAGCCAAGCTGCTGGCTAAGGAACTGCACATACCGGTCATCTTGCTGAGCCAACTCAACCGCGGCTCCGAAAACAGGGCGTACGGACGCCTGGAATTGGCGGATCTGCGTGAGAGCGGCGCCATCGAGCAGGATTCCGACCTGGTGGTTCTGCTCTATCGCCCGGCACTGGCACACCTGGCAACGGACAAGCAGAGCGGATATCCGACAGAGGGGCTGGGGATAGCCATCATCGCCAAACACCGCAACGGCGAGACGGGCAATGTATACTTCGGACACAACAGGAGCATGACAAAAATCGGCGACTATGTGCCGCCGACGGAATGGATAAGGAGGAACGCGAAATAAAATGGAAAAGCCGGAGTCTACAGGCTCTCTATCTCTCCGGCGGACAATCCTGTCACCTGGCAGATGGTTTCGACCGGCAGGTTCAATGCCTTCATCCTCCGGGCATTCGCCTGCTTCTCTTCCATGCGGCCTTCGGCAAGACCTTCCTGGCGACCCTCGGCAAGACCTTCCTGACGGCCCTCGGCAAGACCTTCCTGGCGACCCTCGGCAAGACCTTCCTGGCGGCCCTCCTGGCGGCCCTCCATAGCTGCCGTACTCAATACATCATTCTGAATCATAATCGCATTGATATGTTCATCATAAGCCAATTGTTCTGCCTTATTCATGTTATAATAGACAAGTTTACGACGCG
>OJIU01000264.1_pt1 | contig 22658 bp, 23 predicted proteins | sample 1595961 | NCBI WGS metagenome assembly OJIU01 (sample SAMEA4350144, study PRJEB24818) | metagenome | biome: human; feature: gut; material: faeces | place: Denmark | collected 2013-09
CGCACCCCATGTGGCAGCTGCTGGGCAATCTATGTCCAGATTCAGGAAGAATTAATTGACGAAATAAACTACAGCGCTGCTGTTTTGCGCATCTGCTTCAGCGTTAAATAACAGCTGATGCTCACCGGCTTCGAGGATCACCATCGATATTTGCTCGTCACTCTGGCGAACAAAATATTCAAACTGCTCAAACGTCACGCCTGGCGTAACGGATAAAGACTGGCAAACCACCAGCTTTGGCAGATTATCATCCTGCATATCCAGAAAGGCTTTCACCGTCAGTGAACTGGCATTAATCGCAGACAGGTCGGCGGCCAGTGGCAGCAGTGCAGAAGGTCTGACTTCCGCCATCGCGGAAAACAGAATGACGTTATCGACCAAATCAACTTTTGCATCAAAGATGCCGTCAAAATTCTGCATATGCGGCAAATGCAGCGCCTGACAGGTATCGCATTCAAAAAAACTCATGCCCAGGTCGTCGAGCCATTGACGCAACGTATCCAGAGTGGGAACGACCAGTGATGTCATAATAATGTGCGACCTCTATTGATGAAAAAAATACCGGCACAGCTTACGCAAAAAGATCGTGTCATACCACGATCGAAATCGATATTGTGCTTAGCCGCCGATTTTAAGGCAAAATTCAGGCGTAGCGTGACGCTCGATCCACTGGATCATCTTGCCTGCAATATCTATTCCGGTGGTTTTCTCCACCCCTTCAAGTCCGGGAGACGCGTTGACTTCCATAACCAGCGGCCCACGTTCAGCGCGCAGAATATCAACGCCTGCAACGTCCAGGCCCATTGTCTGAGCGGCTTTGAGCGCAATTTCTCTTTCGCGCGGCGTAATGTTCGCAATCGTGGCAACCCCGCCGCGATGGAGATTAGAACGAAAATCGCCCTCTTTCGCCCGGCGCTCAATGGCCGCCACCACCTCGTCACCTACCACGAAACAGCGAATATCTCGCCCTTTCGCTTCTTTGATATATTCCTGAACCAGAATATGGGCATTCAACCCACGAAAGGCATCCACCACGCTTTCTGCGGCCTGGCGCGTTTCCGCCAGTACCACGCCAATCCCCTGCGTGCCTTCAACCAGCTTCACCACCAGCGGCGCGCCGCCAACCATATCAATCATATCGCTGGTATCGTCCGGAGAGTGGGCGATCCCGGTGATGGGTAAATCGATGCCCTGACGCGCCAGCAACTGCAGCGAACGCAGCTTGTCGCGCGCCCGTGTAATCGCTACTGATTCATTCAGCGGATAGCTACCCAGCATCTCAAACTGGCGCAACGCCGCCGTACCGTAAAAGGTAATCGCTGAACCAATCCTTGGGATCACCGCGTCGAAATGGGGAAGCTGCCGGCCCTTGTAATGAATAGAGGACGCCGCCGGGCTAATGTTCATATAGCAAGAAAGGGGATCGATAATTTCTACCAGGTGACCGCGATGCATCGCCGCTTCACGCAGGCGTTTACAAGAATAGAGCGTTCCGTCCCGGGATAAAATGGCAATTTTCACCCTGCACCTCTCTGAATGACCTGGTAAAAGCTGGCGTATCATACACTGGGTTAAAATCTTTAGCGCGTGGCCCATCCCTGTTTATGCAAATATTCCAGGATAAAGGGGCGACTTTCTTTAATGATGGTACGGCGAATATGGTCGCTCCAGGTGTCACGGCGCGTATTACTGCCTCGGGTCAGGTAGTACTGCGCGAGCTGCTCATCATATTGCGACAAAGCCTCTTTATTGAGCGGCTGATACTGGTTTTCGTGCACCACAAGCGATGCGGGCAGACGCGGCTTGATATCCGGGTTATCGGCAGGCCAGCCGAGACACAGCCCAAACAGCGGCAGAACGTGTTGCGGAAGCTTCAGCAGTTCGGTGACTGGCTCAATGTTGTTACGCAGGCCGCCAATAAACACGCCGCCAAGCCCCAAAGACTCTGCAGCTGTTAGCGCGTTTTGCGCCATCATCGCGGTATCAACCACGCCCAGCAGCAGTTGTTCCGCCAACCCGAGTTGCGCGTCAGGGCAAATCTGCAAATGGCGATTAAAATCAGCGCAAAATACCCAGAATTCAGCGGCCTGCGCCACATGTTTTTGTCCACCGGATAAAGTAGCCAGTGATTCACGCAGGGCTTTATCCGTTATGCGAACAATCGTCGTGCACTGTAAAAAACTGGAACTTGATGTACCCTGAGCGGCGGCAATTATCGCCTCTCGCTGCGCATCCGAAATGGTATCATCGGTGAAATGGCGAATGGAACGATGGCTACGAAGTAGATCAATGGTTGGCGTCATCTCTTTTTTCTCTGTCTGAACGGGAAGAATCGCCGGGGGCTCGTGACATCAGCTGCGGCGCAAGCCGTTGAGCAATACGCCACGTTAATACCACCGCAGCGGGGAGCATCAGCAGCACACCCAGAAATATCATCACCACGCAGGCTAACGGACTGCTAAGCGGCGCGGGTAAAGAGAGGTAATCGTTAAGCGATAGCAACGCCAGCGATAACAAAACCATCCCTATGATTTCCAGCATCAATACGCTTTTGGGTAATGTACCAATTGTGCGCATAAGCGGCCTCCCGGCAAAATGGCTTTCATTATAAAACGTTCCGGCTTGTCGTGTTTAACAGTTATAGCTTGAGGATATCAAAGCAACAGGCTGAACCTGCTTTTCATCCGTCACAAATCGCGGCATCATAAACAGTATTGCCATCCGGCCTGATAAGTTCGAGGAGAGAGAGATGTTTGCCGTTATTTTTGGTCGTCCAGGGTGCCCGTATTGCGTGCGCGCAAAAGAATTAGCAGAAAAATTAAGCAATGAGCATGACGATTTTAACTTCCGCTACATTGATATCCATGCCGAAGGTATTACGAAAGCCGATCTGGAAAAGACGGTAGGTAAGCCAGTCGAAACCGTTCCGCAGATTTTTGTTGATCAAAAACACATCGGCGGCTGCACGGATTTTGAAGCGTGGGCAAAAGAGAACATGAATCTGTTCGCCTGATAGCTGTTTCTACGCCCTCCGCTGGAGGGCGTCATCAGTTCTTTTTCCGTCGTTGATGCTGATTGAACAGGCTACTGATAAACAAAAAACATAATGCGCCAAGCGCGCACCAAAACACCGCACTAAACAACCACGCCAGCTCTTGCCACAATGAACGCGTCGGCATAAAAACGAACCGCATCAGTAACAGACAGCACGGCGCCGCCAACATGGCACCAAGAAGGGGTTTGAGCACCTCCCGACGATGGGAGAAAAAACTTGCTGCAGCACCAGGCAGGATAAAAAACAACAATCCGACCTCAGGATGCCCTGCCGCCCTGAATGCCCCTTTCACGTTCAGCGTTAATGAAAGACACACCACAATAAAGAGCACAAAGCAGCAGACCGCACCCGCCCAACTTTGCTTATGTTTCAATCGTTCCTCCTGACACATTCTCTATCGAACACTCTTTTCGCCCGCAGGCGTCCAGTCAGATAAAGTAACCTGGCATTCCATGCCAAAAACACACTCACACGATTCTTATAGCCGTTGATACGTAATGAGATTAAACTAGCCGCATATATTGTTACGCTGCATTATTCGGGGCTGTGTACGAAGCTGTCGCCCCCTTAATTTCTGGCAAAAACATTAGCGTAAATTGCCATTTCTTTCAATAGCTTACTAGTAAACAAGAAGTTAGTCTCCGTGAATATAAACGTCGCAGATTTGTTAAATGGGAATTACATCCTGTTATTATTTGTGGTCCTGGCACTGGGCCTGTGTCTGGGTAAATTACGCCTGGGTTCAGTCCAACTCGGTAATTCCATTGGCGTTTTAGTGGTGTCCCTATTATTAGGTCAGCAGCACTTTAGTATTAACACTGACGCATTAAATCTCGGCTTTATGCTGTTTATTTTTTGTGTCGGCGTCGAAGCCGGCCCCAACTTTTTTTCGATTTTTTTTCGCGATGGGAAAAATTATCTAATGCTTGCTCTGGTGATGGTCGGTAGCGCAATGCTGATCGCCCTGGGGCTGGGTAAGCTGTTTGGCTGGGACATCGGCCTGACGGCGGGTATGCTGGCTGGCTCGATGACCTCCACGCCGGTGCTGGTCGGCGCAGGTGACACCTTGCGCCATTCGGGAATGTCGGGAACATCGCTTTCAACCGCCCTTGATAACCTGAGCCTCGGCTACGCCCTCACCTATTTGATTGGTCTGGTCAGTCTGATTGTTGGTGCGCGTTACTTGCCAAAACTTCAGCATCAGGACCTGCAAACCAGCGCCCAACAAATCGCACGTGAACGGGGTCTGGACACAGACGCCAACCGCAAAGTGTATCTGCCGGTGATCCGCGCCTATCGCGTTGGTCCGGAGCTGGTGGCATGGGCCGATGGCAAAAATCTGCGCGAACTGGGTATCTATCGCCAGACCGGTTGTTATATTGAACGCATCCGTCGCAACGGCATCCTGGCCAACCCGGATGGCGACGCGGTACTGCAAATGGGCGATGAAATAGCCCTGGTGGGTTATCCGGACGCACATGCCCGCCTCGACCCCAGCTTCCGTAATGGGAAAGAGGTGTTCGATCGCGATCTGCTCGATATGCGCATCGTCACTGAAGAAATTGTGGTGAAAAACCACAATGCCGTTGGCCGTCGCCTGGCCCAGTTGAAATTGACCGACCACGGCTGTTTCCTCAACCGCGTGATCCGTAGCCAGATTGAAATGCCTATCGATGACAACGTCGTGCTTAATAAAGGTGATGTGCTACAGGTCAGTGGGGATGCCCGCCGCGTGAAAACCATTGCCGACCGTATCGGCTTCATTTCCATTCACAGTCAGGTGACCGATCTCCTGGCCTTCTGCGCCTTCTTTATCATCGGTCTGATGATCGGGATGATCACCTTCCAGTTCAGTAATTTCAGCTTCGGCATCGGGAATGCGGCTGGACTGCTGTTCGCCGGGATCATGCTGGGCTTCCTGCGTGCCAACCACCCAACGTTTGGCTATATCCCGCAGGGGGCGTTGAACATGGTCAAAGAGTTTGGCCTGATGGTATTTATGGCAGGCGTCGGTTTAAGTGCGGGCAGCGGCATTGGCAATGGCCTTGGCGTTGTCGGTGGTCAAATGCTGATTGCCGGTCTGGTGGTCAGCCTGGTGCCGGTTGTCATCTGTTTCTTGTTCGGTGCTTACGTATTACGTATGAACCGCGCCCTGCTGTTTGGCGCCATGATGGGCGCGCGTACCTGCGCTCCGGCAATGGAAATCATCAGCGACACGGCTCGCAGTAACATCCCCGCATTAGGCTATGCCGGGACCTACGCGATTGCCAACGTTCTGCTGACATTAGCGGGGACACTCATCGTCATTGTCTGGCCTGGCCTTGGTTAGCGCTGAGATTTACCCTTTAACGAAAATTTTTTGCAGGTAAGCAGAACTTTTCTTCAAGGCGTCAGTCATAACTATTGCCACTGCTTTTCTTTGATGTCCCCAATTTGTGGAGCCCATCAACCCCGCCGTTTTGGTTCAAGGTTGATGGGTTTTTTGTTGCCTGTATTTTGCCTCCCTCCTTCCTCCCCCGGAAATGTCGCCCTATATTTGCAGCACGCCGGTTATGGCACATACTTTTACTCGGTGCTTAATGGTGACGGGAGTAAGCTATGTTGCTCGCAGGCAAAGTCGCGGTGATCTTCGGTGGCAGCGGGGCTATTGGTAGTGCGGTTGCGCAGGCCATGGCGCGCGAAGGTGCCCATGTGTACCTGGGCGCGCGCAGTCAGGAAAAGCTGGATTGGACGGCCAGTCGCCTTCGAACAGCAGGCGGTACCGTCGATACCTTTATCACCGATGTACTCGACGAACACGACGCATCAAAACAAATTACTCAACTTGCACAGCAAACCGGTGGAATAGATGTGGTAGTTAACGCGACCGGCTTTATGCATGAGCAGGGTAAGCGCATTGAGGCATTATCCCTCCCAGAGTTTATGAGCGGTATCACCCCTTTCCTCTCGGCGCAGTTCAATATCGCAAAATCTGTAACGCCGCACATGGGCGGCAATCGAGCGGGTGTCATTCTCACCGTTGTCGCGCCCGCGGCCCCGATGGCGATGCCTGGACATCTGGGTCACATCGTCGGCTGTGCGGGAACAGAGGCATTTATTAAAGCGCTCGCCAGCGAACTGGGGCCGGCAAATGTTCGGGTCGTCGGCGTGCGATCACATGCGATTGTGGACGCGGTAGCGGCCGGCTCGTATACCGGAGAGATTTTCTCCGCAAAAGCGCAATCAATGGGTATAACCGTCGATCAATGGTTAGCGGGCGCGGCGCAAAGCACCATGCTCGGGCGCCTGCCTACGCTTGCTCAAATTGCTGAGGTAATGACCTTTCTGGCTTCAGACCATGCAGCAGCAATCACCGCCACGGTGGTAAATATTACCGGGGGCGCTACCCAGAGCTGACTGTCGCGGACAAGCCCGCTATACGCTCCACCATCAGCAAAATATCTTCTCGCTGCAGCGGTTTTTTGTCCGTGACAAAATGCAGCGTCATCCCTTCAATAAACGCATCCAGCGCCCGCGCCGTCACCGGGTCAAACCACTGCTCCAGCGTTTGTTGGCTGCGTAGCATCCAGTTTTGCATCACCGTTTTTAGCGCCGGTTTACGGCTGGCGAAGGCATATAACTGATACATGAGCTCCATGTTGTCAGGCGTGGTGACCTGAGAGCTGTAAATCATATCGGTAATAGCCTGGCAAGCCTGCGACACATCCTTAACGTCGGCAAAAAAGGCCTGATACTGCAGCAGCATCCTGTCAGTAAAACGGCCAAACGCCTCCATCAAAAGCTCATCGATACCCGAAAAGTAATAGGTCATAGACCCTAGGGGCACCTGAGCAATTGTCGCAATCTTGCGATGTGTAACCGCATGAATACCATGGGCTATTATCGCATCCAGAGTTGCCTGAACTATTTTTTCCCGCCGCTGCGGATCGTTCGCACGTCGCACTGCATTACCTCTTCTTGCATTTGTGTACAAATGTACACAACCTTGCTAATGTTGTCTTCTTTCCTCTTTTCTTTGGCTCGAATTCATGACTGGCATCTCATCACGCAAAGCCTTAAGACGTCGTACCTGGGCGCTGTTCACGTTCTTCTTTTTACCAGGATTATTAATGGCCTCCTGGGCAACGCGTACCCCTGCCATCAGAGATATTCTCTCCATCTCCACCGCTGAAATGGGCGCGGTGCTATTTGGACTCTCTATCGGTTCGATGAGTGGCATTCTTTGTTCGGCCTGGCTGGTGAAACGATTTGGCACGCGTAAAGTGATCCGCACCACCATATCTTGCGCAGTTCTCGGAATGGCAATCCTCAGCGGGGCGCTCTGGCTGCATTCCGCCTGGCTTTTCGCGTTTGGCCTGGGCGTATTTGGTGCCAGTTTTGGCGCGGCAGAAGTCGCCATCAACGTCGAAGGTGCGGCAGTTGAGCGCGAAATGAATAAAACCGTGCTGCCGATGATGCACGGTTTTTACAGCCTGGGAACGCTGGCAGGTGCAGGGGTCGGAATGATGCTTACCGCCTTCAGCGTCCCGGCGACCGCGCATATTCTGCTGGCGGCGATGGTTGCAATCACCCCTATCTTCATCGCTATCAAAGCGATTCCTGACGGCACGGGTAAAAATGCCGCTGACGGAACTCACTCCGGCGAAAAAGGGTTGCCTTTTTATCGCGATATCCAGCTATTGCTGATTGGCGTCGTGGTGCTGGCGATGGCATTTGCTGAGGGTTCCGCCAACGACTGGCTTCCGCTGCTAATGGTGGACGGACATGGATTTAGCCCGACATCAGGCTCGCTGATTTATGCCGGTTTTACGTTGGGTATGACCGTTGGACGATTTACCGGCGGCTGGTTCATCGACCGCTATAGCCGCGTCGCGGTGGTGCGTGCCAGTGCGCTGATGGGCGCACTCGGAATTAGCCTGATTATTTTTGTCGACAGCTCCTGGGTGGCAGGTGTTTCCGTTATTCTGTGGGGACTCGGCGCATCACTGGGCTTCCCGTTGACCATTTCGGCTGCCAGCGACACCGGCCCCGATGCGCCAACCCGCGTCAGCGTTGTCGCAACGACCGGCTATCTGGCGTTCCTGGTAGGACCGCCACTGCTGGGCTACCTGGGTGAACACTACGGCCTGCGCAGCGCTATGCTGGTGGTGCTGGCGCTGGTGCTTGTCGCCGCCATCGTCGCAAAAGCGGTGGCGAAACCAGATCTCAAAAATACCACTGTGATGGAGAACAGCTAATGAGTATCAAATTAATTGCGGTCGACATGGACGGCACATTTTTAAGCGACCAAAAAACCTATAACCGTGAGCGCTTTATGGCGCAATATCGTCAGATGAAAGAACAAGGGATCCGCTTCGTGGTCGCCAGCGGCAACCAGTATTACCAGCTCATCTCCTTTTTCCCTGAACTGGCCAGTGAAATCTCTTTTGTTGCCGAAAATGGCGGTTGGGTGGTCAGTGAAGGCGAAGATGTTTTTAACGGCGAGCTGGCGAAAGACGATTTTCATGCCATCGTGCAGCATCTGCTGACCCGCACGGACATCGACATTATCGCCTGTGGTAAAAGCAGCGCCTATACGCTGAAGCAGTACAGCGACGAGCATAAAACTGTTTCCGCCATGTATTATCATCGTCTTGAATTTGTAGATAATTTTGACGATCTTAACGACGTTTTCTTCAAGTTCGGGTTGAATATTTCCGACGACCGTATCCCGCAGGTGCAGGCTGATCTGCATGAAGCCATTGGCGACATTATGGTGCCGGTGCATACCGGCTACGGCAGTATCGATTTAATTATTCCCGGCGTGCATAAGGCAAATGGTCTGCGCCTGCTGCAACACCGCTGGAATATTAACGACGATGAGGTTGTTGTGTTTGGCGATGGCGGAAATGATATTGAGATGCTGCGTCAGGCAGGATTTAGTTTTGCAATGGCCAACGCCCATGAGCCGGTTATCCAGGCGGCCAAATATCGCGCGGGGTCGAACAACGAAGAGGCTGTGCTGGATATTATCGACCGCGTGTTAAAGAATGAAGCACCGTTTACGCATTAATGCCTCAGCACAGACGGCAACAAAATAATGGCATGATCTATTCATAATCCGCCTCAAATTAACCCACTGGATTATTACTTCCGGTGAATATTTCAGGCGAGCGGATTATGAAGAAAAGTATACTGATGGCGACATTGTTGCTGGGTTTTGCGGGAACAGCATTTGCGCAAAGCGTTACTGTTGATGTTCCCAGCGGTTACAAGGTGGTGGTTGTACCCTCTTCCGTCAGCGTTCCGCAGGCGGTCAGTGTGACTTCCGCGCCGCAAACGGTGTATGTTGCTCCGGCACCTGCCCCGGCTCCTGTTTATCGCGCACATCCTTATGCGCGACATGTTGCAAGCGTCGGTGAAGGGATGGTTATCGAACATCAGATTGACGATCACCACTAAGTTGTCGCCAGGCCCGGGCAACCGGGCTTTAACCTTCCCGTGAATCCCCTACCCGTTTATCTTTCAGGAAGATAACCATCAGAATCAGCCACAGTACGCCGCTTGCCAGATTGAACAGGCTGAACAAACCGTTTCCTCCCAGCAGATAAGCGTGTTTACTCAGCTCGATACCAACGGTAAAAATCAGCATCTGCAACATCCCCATGGCGGCGGAAACCGTACCTTTACTCATTTCACTGGCGAACAGCGTCAGACGTACCAGTCCCGCATTCGCCACGCCAATGCCAAACGCATAGATGCTCAAACCTGCCGTCATCCATAGATATGCATGGGATGATACCACCGTAGCCGCTGCGGCAATCACCAGCCCGACGGCGATTGGCCAGCCGCCCATGATAATCAGCGAACGTACGGTTTTGCGCGAAGTCAGGCGCGCCAGCACCAGGTTACCGGCAATCAGCGCGCCAAAAATCGGCACCTGCAACAGGCCATATTCGTAGCTGCTGAGATGTTCACCACTGATGATGATAATCGGCGACTGCGCAATCCACGCCAGTAACGGCAGGCTGACAAATCCCAATGCCAACGCGCCAGCCACGAAGCGTACGTTCCTCAGCACCAGCTTATAATCTTTGCCCAGCTCTTTAATGGATAACTTTTCGCCAAGTCGGGTTGCCGTTTCCGGCATCGCCCGTTGCAGACCAAAAAAGGAGATGGCGGCAAGAGCGGCAAACAGGATAAACATCCCTTCCCACGGCAGAATATGTACCCAGGCTGCGCCGACCAACGGACCCAGTAGTGGCGCAATCAGCGCTACGTTTGCCATCAACGCGGTTATTTTTATGCACACCGCTTCTTCAAAGGATTCCTGAATTGCGGCGTAACCCACCGCGCCAATAAAGCACAGGCTTATCCCTTGTAAAAAACGCAGGAAGGTAAACTGCTCAATATTCTGCGCAAGCAGGGTCGCAAGGCAGGTCACAATGAACCACAGCACACCGGTTAACATCACCGGGCGACGTCCAATACGATCCGACAGCGGCCCTAACAACCACTGCAAAAACATGCCGCCAGCCAGATAGGCGGTCATCGATGTGGGTACCCAATCTAATCCGGCGTTATATTGCTCCACCACCGCCAACATTCCGGGCTGGATCATATCGTTGCCGATATAAGTAGAGAATTCGTAAAGCACCAGACAGAGAGGGAAAAGTAATGCCTGACGCCCCAAACGGGCGCCTGAAGATAAACGGTTCTGCATGCAATCTCTTAACTATAGAAAAATCGCGCAAAGTGTAATAAATGCGCCGTACTGGTGATAGTGAATTATGTGATTCGAAAGCAAAATGCGCACATTTTTACACTCATTTGCTCAAGAACATTTTGCTTTAAGGTTAATTTAAGTTGAGGCCGCTATCATGCTCAATAAGTCTCATTAACTGTCTTAAAAATAGTCATTTAGCAGACAAATAAGACAAGACCGCTTTTTATTCCGTGAAAGCAATTTTATGCTCTCCCCCCTATGGGCCTTTAAACGATTACACTGAGTCTGGACGTTATGCTGGAAAATCTGAACAACTCACTTTTTTATCTCATCAATGCCACGCCGGACTCTGCGCAATGGATGATATCGCTGGCGATTTTTATTGCCAAAGACCTGATTAACATCGTGCCATTGTTAGCCGTTGTACTTTGGCTTTGGGGACCGCGCGACCAGGTTATGCTCCAGCGTCAGTTGGTCATCAAAATGGCGATTGCGCTCATCGTCGGGCTGACGATTTCATGGCTGATGGGACATCTGTTCCCCCACGATCGTCCGTTTGTTAACCACATCGGTTACAACTTCCTGCATCATGCAGCGGATGACTCTTTCCCGAGCGATCACGGTACGGTTATCTTTACCTTTGCCCTCGCTTTCCTGTTCTGGCATCGCCTTTGGACGGGCGCTCTGCTGATGGGCGTTGCCGTAGCAATTGCCTGGTCGCGGGTCTACCTTGGCGTACACTGGCCGCTGGATATGCTGGGAGGATTACTCGCCGGACTGATTGGCTGTCTGAGTGCCCAGATGATCTGGCAGCGCTTTGGCGCAACCCTGTATCTCGGCTTGCAAAATTGCTATCGCGCCTGCTTCGCTCTGCCCATCCGTAAAGGCTGGGTGCGTGACTAACCCACGGTAAAAAGAGTAATATTAAGCGCGGCACAGAGCACTTATTCTACTCTCCAGGGGAACTATGGAAACTCGACGCGATGAGCGTATTGGTCAATTACTGCAGGCGCTGAAACGCAGCGATAAATTACACCTCAAAGAAGCCGCGACGCTGCTGGGTGTATCCGAGATGACCATTCGTCGCGACCTGAATAATAACGATGCTCCCGTCGTCCTGCTCGGGGGCTATATTGTTCTGGAACCCCGCAGCGCAAATCACTATTTAATCAGCGATCAAAAATCCCGGCTGGTTGATGAAAAACGCCGCGCCGCCCTACAGGCGGCAAGCCTCGTTCAGGCGCACCAGACCATCTTTTTCGACTGTGGCACCACCACGCCGTGGATCATTGAAGCCATCGACAATGAATTGCCTTTCACCGCAATCTGCTACTCGTTAAATACGTTTCTGGTGTTGCAGGAAAAACCGCAGTGCCGCGTTATTCTGTGTGGTGGCGAATTCCATGCCAGCAACGCGATTTTCAAACCGCTCGATTTCCAGGAAACGCTGAACAATCTGTGTCCGGATATCGCCTTTTATTCCGCGGCAGGCGTTCATATTGAGAAAGGCGCGACCTGTTTTAACCTGGAAGAGCTGCCGGTGAAACACTGGGCGATGTCGATGGCGCAGCATCACGTGCTGGTGGTCGATCACAGCAAATTTGGTAAGGTGCGCCCTGCGAGGATGGGTGAAGTAAAATGCTTTGATACCATCATCAGCGACAGCCGTCCTGACGAGGCGTTTGTTGAGTACGCGAAAGCGCAACGTATAAAGCTGATTTATTAAGAGATGCTGCCGGATGGCGATAGCGTCATCCGGCAAACGCGAAGATTAAGAGAACCAGCCACCAAACCACTGGTGGAATTTCATCATCACAAAGTCCCACATGCGGCTAAAGAATCCGCCCTCTTCAACGTCTTCCATCACCATCAGCGGACGCTGCTCGATAGATTTCCCGTTCAACTGGAAGTCGATAGTGCCCACAACCTGACCTTTCTTCAGCGGCGCGGTTAACTGTGGTTCGGTGAGGGTAAAGCTGGCCTTCAGGTTTTTGAGCTGACCACGCGGGATGGTCACCGAACCCGCTTCTCCAGCGCCCAAATTGACTTCGCTCTTATCGCCAAACCAGACGCGCTGGGTCACAAAAGTCGCATCCGGCTTGATCGGCGTAACGGTTTCAAAGAAGCGGAAGCCCCAGATCAGCAGCTTTTCTGACTCATTAAAACGAATGCGGTCGGTTTTCGCCCCCAGCACCACGGAGATCAGGCGCATATCGCCCTGGGTTGCGGAAGCCACCAGGTTATATCCCGCCCCGGCAGTGGTCCCGGTTTTCATACCGTCCACGTTCAGGTTGGTACTCCACAACAGACGGTTGCGGTTCGGCTGGCGGATTTTATTAAAGGTAAACTCTTTCTCTTTGTGGATAGCATACTCTTCCGGTACATCGTGGATGAGCGCTTTCCCGAGCAGCGCCATATCACGTGCGGTACTGAACTGTCCTGCGGCATCCAGGCCATGCACCGTCTGGAAAGTGGTGTTGGTCAGCCCCAGTTTTTTCGCGTAGCCGTTCATCAGGCCAATGAAGGATTCCTGACTACCGGCAACGTAATCAGCAAGTGCGATACAGGCATCGTTCCCGGACTGAATAATAACGCCTTTGTTCAGATCGGACACCGCAACCTGATCGCCAGGTTTGAGGAACATGACCGACGAACCGCGCAGGGCCGGGTTACCGGTTGCCCAGGCGTCTTTGCCCACCGTGACCATGTCGTTGAGGTTAATTTTCCCGGCCTTTAGCGCCTGACCAACCACATAGCTGGTCATGATTTTGGTCAGACTGGCAGGGTCCAGTTTCTCATCAGCATTACCTTCCGCCAGCACTTTGCCGCTGGCGTAATCCATCAGGATCCACGCGCGCGCGTCCACGCTCGGTGGGGCCGTCGGTTGCTCCGCCGCCTGTACGGTCGGCGCCAAGAGGATTAAGAGTGCAGAACCTGCAGCAAAGCTGCGAAGTGAAGAGAAGTATTGCGTCATAAATGCCACCCGAGTATCCATTCCAAAAAACCACGTCATACCACACCGTGTTTACACAAAACCGGCCAAACGACCTCGGCCAACCCATGCAGAAAAGGTCTGATGGATGACGTGTAAAATAAGTGCGGTGAGTAATAACGCACTAACGAGCTTAAAGAAACCGTAAGTTGGTAAAGTTTTTAAAGTTTATGCAATAACGCCGCGCTGCGCTGCTCCTGGCACGATTTTTTTAGACTTTGTTGCGTAAATATTAGGTTTACCCCACCATGTGAGCTCGTCAGATGGCATCTGCAGCCATAAAGCTGCTCAATTAATTTGCGGGGTTACTATGATTACACTGTGGGGTCGCAATAACTCGACCAACGTAAAAAAAGTATTGTGGACGCTCGAGGAACTGGAACTGCCGTATAACCAAATTCTGGCGGGCGGACAGCATGGCGGTAACCGCGATGCCGACTATCTGGCACTGAACCCCAACGGACTTGTCCCGCTGCTACGCGATGATGAAACGGGCGTTGTTCTGTGGGAATCCAATACCATTGTCCGCTATCTGGCCGCTCAGTACGGACAAAAGCGTTTGTGGATTGATGCTCCGGCTGCGCGCGCTGTCGGTGAAAAATGGATGGACTGGGCGAACCAGACGCTAAGCCCTGCGCATCGGGTTATCTTATTTGGTCTGGTCAGAACACCTGCCGATCAGCGCGACACGGCGGCCATCGAGGCGGGCGCTCAGGTTTGCGATAACCTGTTTGCCATTCTGGATAACGCGCTGGCGGACCAGTCATGGTTCTCCGGAGCTGAATTTGGTACCGCAGATATCGCCGTTGCGCCGTTCATCTACAACTTGTTCAATGTTGGCCTGAGCTGGACCCCGCGCCCACATCTGGAGCGCTGGTATCAACAACTGACCGAGCGCCCGGCGTTTCAAAAAGTCGTGATGATCCCGGTCAGCTAACCAGGTCAGGGACTCACTTTTAGTAATTCCCCGTCGGACTCGTCGGTTAATACATATAAATAACCGTCTGGTCCGACGCGGACATCACGGATCCGCTGTCCCCGTTCCTGTAACAGACGACCGTCTTCGGTGACGGTATTCCCTTTGACGCTCAGCACAATCAGTTCTTTATCTTTCAACGCGCCGATGAACAACTTCTGCCGCCACTGAGGGAAGGCGTCGCTGTTATAAAAAGCCATTCCACTGACTGCCGGTGACTTTTCCCAGTAAAAGATGGGTTGCTCAGTGCCAGCAACAATTTGACCTTTTGCTTCCGGAATTTTAAGACCGCTGTAGTTAACGCCCCAGGTCGCGATCGGCCAGCCGTAGTTTTTTCCTTTCTCCAGGATATTGATTTCATCGCCCCCGCGTGGACCATGCTCATTGAGCCACAGGGTATCGCTCCAGGGATTCATCGCCATCCCCTGCGGATTGCGGATACCATATGACCAAATCTCTGCCCGCTCCCCCGTCTTGCCCACAAACGGATTATCCGGCGGAATTTTCCCCTCGTCGGTCAGTCGTACCACCTTACCCTGCAGCTTATCCAGATCCTGTGCGCTGGCTCGTTGGTTATTCTCACCGAGGCCAATAAACAGATAGCCGTTACCATCAAATACCATACGTCCGCCAAAATGGTTTCCGGTAGAGAGCTTCGGCTGTTGGCGAAAAACGGTCTGGAATCCTTGCAGATGTTTGAGATCGTCGCTCAGCCGCCCGTAACCTACCGCCGTGCCGGCTTTACCTTCACTATCAGCTTCAGCAAAGCTCAGCCATACCCGGCGAGATTGTGCAAAATCCGGTGCTAACGCCACATCAAGCAGTCCTCCCTGACCATTTGCCCAGACTTTGGGCACGCCGGTCAGTGGGTCGGAAATCCCCTTCTCTGGCTGCCAGAGTCGAAGCTGGCCGCCTTTAAGCGTAATGAGCATACCGCGATTGTCGGGTAAAAAAGCCAGCGACCACGGGTGATCGAGTTTGGTTTGCAGCACTTCCACTTTTACCGCGGCGGCATAAGTGGAAAATAGCGCAAGTGGAATAGCACAGAGAAAGAGTCGACGCATAACACCTCCTGAATAGCTCTGCATAAAGCGTAGCCAGCAAGGGGAATTATCCTGCCATATTTACATAATCTTAACGAAAAGGGGGAGCGCCCTCCCCCTGATTCAGACGTGTTCCAGCGTTGGATAAGATTGCAAACACTGGATACTCAGCGTCAGCGTTGTCAGGCAGTTTTCCAGTTTCTCTGCGTTAACGGCGATGAAGGTTGGACAATCGTGATGTCCACTCATAAGACAAACAGCGGCGGCGGCTAACGCCCCTTCAGCACGATGAAGGGCATTCCACTCTTCCTGATCAAGATGCATACCGTGAAGCTGTGATTGTTCGTGCAATTCGCGATTCAGCACAAAAAAATTATCACGCAGACGATCGCTCTCGCTAACTGACATGTAGCCTTTCGCTTTTCTCAACAGCAGATAAGCGGCAAGTTCGATACGGGCGTTTATCAATTTGTTGAGAAGATCGGTTCTCAGTCTGTCAACAACCATACTTTGTTCCTCCTCTTTCCAACCATGGTGCAACTTAATAGTATGGTTGTTTTTTGAACAAATAGATGTCCTACATCAACAAAGCTCAATTGATTAACATAATTTACAATGTTACAACTCCAGACGGTGTGCTCAGCGAAAATGGTCAGTGTCTGACTGGCCTGACATTTTTTGCTATACCTGATGTGATTACTGCCGTGGCGCTGATTATGAGGGGTGTATGTCGAAAGCAAATGATGCAGAGAAAATTCGCACGCTATCAAAAATTGATCTCAATCTACTGACGATTTTCTGCTTGATCTATAGCGTCGGCAGCATTTCCAGGGTCGCGGACATGTTGAACATTTCGCCCTCTGCCGTCAGCCAGTCCCTGAGAAAACTGCGAGAAATGATGGGGGATAATCTGTTCGTCCGCAGCGGAAATGCGCTGTTACCGACGGTCTACTCTGATGAGCTTTATGATAATACAATCCCAATTATCGACAAACTGTCGTCGCTGATGCCGCTTTCCACGCCTGCCGCCAAAAAAAGGCTAACGCTCTACACGGAATCTTTTATTTCCCCTATCGTCATTCCCGAAGTTACCGCCAGGATAATCGATACCGACGCCGATATCAGTCTCCTGCACCTCACCGCCGACCTGAATGAACAGAGCATTATTGAGTTATTGAATATGCGCCAGGCAGATGCCGTTTTTTCAACTTTTTCCGTTGAGTCAGCAAGCCTTTCATGCCAGAAAATATGCGATATGCGGCTGGTACTGGCGGCATCAAAAAATAACGCTTTATACGGCAGCACCATTAGTGAAGCGCAATTCAGAAACGCGAACCTGGTGGGTTATAATACCAAGAATGAAAAAATCATTTACCATCGCAGCATTGTGGATAAAAAATTCAGAACCGGGGAGCGCTGCCTGCTTACCTCATCATTTACGGCGATACTGACGATTGTCTCCAATACCCATTGTATAGGGGTGATCCCGGAAAAGGTATTTGCAACACATGCTCATCTGTATGGGCTGAAAAAAATAAACACGCCGTTTCCCCTGCCGCAATTTAGTGTGTTTGCTTCATCGCGCAAAGACAGCAATACCCATAAGATCCTCTCCCCCATTCTCGCCGATTTGCAAACTGCCTCCCTGTTATAAAATCCAGGGAGGCCCAGCGTTAGGGAAATTGCTATACGCGAATTTTAGCTATGCGCCAGATATGGTCGGCATATTCCTGCACCGTTCTGTCCGATGAGAAATACCCCATGTTGGCAATATTATGCATCGTCTTTGTCGTCCACTCGCGAGGAGTTCGATACAACTCATCCACCGCATCCTGGCAGTCCACATAGCTGCGGTAATCCGCCAACACCTGGTAGTTGTCACCAAAGTTGATCAATGAATCCAGCACGTCTCTGTAACGTCCAGGCTCCTGCGGGCTGAACATACCTGTACCGATTTGCGTCAGCGCCTGGTGCAGTTCTTCATCATTTTCAAAGATCCGTCGCGGGTCATAGCCATCACATCGTAAGGCTTCAACCTGATTAGCCGTGTTACCAAAGATGAAGATGTTATCTTCCCCAACATATTCGCGCATTTCAATATTCGCACCGTCGAGCGTGCCAATGGTCAACGCGCCATTCATACCAAATTTCATATTGCTGGTCCCGGAAGCTTCCGTCCCGGCCAGGGAAATTTGTTCTGACAGATCGGCTGCCGGAATAATTAGCTGAGCAAGACTAACGCTGTAATCCGGAATAAAGACCACCTTCAGTTTGCCGCCTGTTTGCGGGTCATTATTGACTAGCTGCGCCACATCGTTAATTAAGCGAATAATTTGCTTCGCCATGTAGTAAGACGAGGCGGCTTTTCCGGCAAAAATATTGACACGTGGAACCCAATTGGCATCCGGCGCGGCTTTAATCCGGTTATAGCGCGTGATCACGTGAAGCACATTCATAAGCTGCCGCTTGTATTCGTGAATACGTTTCACCTGCACATCAAACAACGCATCTGGATCCACCACCACGCCGTAATGGCTGGCAATATGTTGCGCCAGTCGCTGCTTATTTTCATGCTTCGCCCGGCGTACCGCCTCATTCACCGTCGGATAGTCTATATACTGCTTCAACTCGCCTAATTGCATTAATTGGGTCCGCCAGCTTTCACCAATATTATCATCCAGTACATTGGCTAGCGCAGGGTTTGCCAGCGCCAACCAACGCCGCGCCGTAACACCGTTGGTTACGTTGGTGAAACGCAAAGGAAAGATACGCGCAAAGTCAGCAAACAGGGAGTCGGTCATCAGCTTTGAATGCAACGCCGACACGCCATTTACCTTATGACTGACAACCACCGCCAGCCAGGCCATGCGCACCACGCGCCCATTAGATTCATCAATCAGCGATACGCGCTGCAACAGTTCGCTGTCATCGCGATAGCGCTCCTGTAACGTCTTCAGGAAGCGATCGTTTATCTCAAAAATAATCTGCAAATGACGCGGCAAAATTCGACTTAACATTTCTACCGGCCAGGTTTCCAGCGCCTCACTCATCAATGTATGGTTGGTATAAGAAAAAATCTGACAGGTCACGTCAAACGCGTTATCCCAACTAAACTGGTGATGATCAATCAGCAAACGCATCAGCTCAGGGATCGCCAGCACTGGATGCGTATCATTGAGGTGAATCGCGATTTTATCGCACAGATTATCGTATGTGCGGTGCAACTGATAATGACGGCTCAGGATGTCCTGAATCGTGGCCGAGGCCAGGAAATAGGCCTGGCGTAAACGCAGTTCACGTCCTGCATCGGTCGAATCATCAGGGTACAAAACTCGCGAGATCCTCTCGAAGTGATATTTGTTTTCCACTTCCGTAGCAAAGTCTTCCTGCTGATTTAGTTTGCCCGCATTAACCTCACTATTTACCTGAACGTTCCACAACCGTAATGTGTTGGTGGTATCCGTCGCATAGCCGGGAATAATTTGGTCATGGGCCACCGCCAGAATATCTTCAGTTTCAAGCCAGCGGGTTTTATTCCCTTCTTGTTGCAGTCGCCCGCCAAAACGCACTTTATAATGTGTATTATGACGTTTGAATTCCCACGGATTACCGTATTCTAACCAATAGTCCAGCGACTCTTTTTGTACGCCGTTGACGATATTTTGTTTAAACATACCGTAGTTATAGCGAATGCCGTATCCACATCCCGGCAGGCCAAGCGTTGCCAGAGAATCAAGGAAACAAGCCGCCAGACGACCAAGACCGCCATTCCCAAGTCCGGGATCGTTTTCTTCGTCAATCAACTCTTCCAGTTCAAGTCCCATTGCCTCCAGCGCGCTTCTGATTTCATCGTAAATACCTAACGACAGCAGCGCATTCGACAGCGTACGGCCAATTAAAAACTCCATCGACAGATAATAAACCTGGCGTGCATCCTGAGAGAATTGAGCCCGATTAGAACGGTGCCAACGCTCGACCATTCGATCGCGAACCGCATATAACGTCGCGTTAAGCCACTCCCGCTTCGTCGCGATGGCGGGATCTTTGCCAATAGTAAATAAGAGCTTATTAGCAATATCGTCTCTCAGTTTATCAACATCAGAGTCCGTCGCAAGCGGCAGTGGCGAAATATACATATTAACGTTACCTTTCAAATTTTGCAGGATGGGTAATAGACAGATGAATTATTTAAACTCTGGGTTTGCGAGCGTCAGTTTTTTGTCGAATAATTTCATGACTGGCGATAAACGTTAATTCTGCCATTAATACGCGCCAACTTAAGCCCGTGGCAAGTGAGATATAATATAAACTCACACCATTAGCATAAAGAGTTTTCGCCATTTCAAGTTTCGACTGCAAAACAATATCTTTCAAATTTAACCTCATTAATAACGCTCGACGAGATAAAATTTACGATAATTAATTTCTACAGCCAAGAAGTGGCACTTAAAGCCGGAATTAGACTCGCTAAACACCTTCCGCTAACCGATCCACTATTTCTGGGTATTGGTCCTTATTCTCCCGGCCTTATGCTGATCAGATATAGATGTACCGTGAAGGCATCTGTATAATCGCCCGATTACGAGCAATGTACAGTATAAGAAAATGGCAAAAATTGGTTTTATATCACTAGGTTGTCCGAAAAACCTCGTCGATTCTGAGCGCATCCTGACCGAACTTCGTACCGAAGGCTATGATGTTGTGCCAAGCTACGACGACGCGGATATGGTTATCGTTAACACCTGCGGTTTTATCGACAGCGCGGTTCAGGAGTCTCTGGAAGCAATCGGCGAAGCGCTGAACGAAAACGGCAAGGTGATCGTCACCGGCTGTCTGGGCGCGAAAGTCGATCAGATCCGTGAAGTTCACCCAAAGGTGCTGGAAATCACCGGGCCGCACAGCTACGAACAGGTTCTGGAGCACGTTCACCACTATGTGCCAAAACCTAAGCACAACCCGTTCCAGAGTCTGGTTCCTGAGCAGGGGGTCAAGCTGACTCCGCGCCATTATGCCTATCTGAAAATTTCTGAAGGCTGCAACCACCGCTGCACGTTCTGCATTATTCCGTCGATGCGTGGCGATCTGGTGAGCCGCCCGATTGGCGACGTCCTCAGCGAAGCCAAACGTCTGGTGGATGCAGGCGTAAAAGAGATCCTGGTCATTTCTCAGGATACCTCCGCCTACGGCGTGGATGTGAAGCATCGCACCGGTTTCCATAACGGCGAGCCGGTCAAAACCAGCATGGTTGATCTGTGCGAGCAGTTATCAAAACTGGGGATCTGGACGCGTTTGCATTACGTCTATCCCTACCCGCACGTTGATGACGTGATCCCACTGATGGCGGAAGGGAAAATTCTGCCGTATCTGGACATCCCGCTGCAGCATGCCAGCCCGCGTATTCTTAAACTGATGAAACGCCCAGGTTCCGTGGACAGACAGCTGGCGCGCATCAAGCAGTGGCGTGAAATCTGCCCTGAACTGACGCTGCGCTCCACCTTCATTGTCGGTTTCCCGGGTGAAACGGAAGAAGACTTCCAGATGCTGCTCGACTTCCTGAAGGAAGCACGTCTGGATCGCGTGGGCTGCTTTAAATACAGCCCGGTAGAAGGCGCTGGCGCCAATGATCTTCCGGACCAAATCCCGGAAGAGGTGAAAGAAGAACGCTGGAACCGCTTTATGCAGTTGCAACAGCAGATCTCTGCTGAACGCTTGCAGGAGAAAGTGGGCCGCGAAATTCTGGTTATCGTTGATGAAGTTGACGAAGAAGGCGCGATTGGTCGCAGTATGGCTGACGCCCCGGAAATCGACGGCGCGGTATACCTGAATGGCGAAACTAAGGTGAAACCTGGCGATATCATCCGCGTGAAAGTCGAAAACGCAGATGAATACGATCTGTGGGGCACCCGCGTTTAAATAAGCGTAAGCCAACTGCAGACCGGATTAGGCGTTTCGCCGCATCCGGTAAGGCCTGATGACGATGCTAATGCGTCTTATCAGGCCTGTGATTTACCCTTTAATTTTCGGGTCCAGCGCGTCGCGCAGACCATCTCCCAGCAGGTTAAACGCCAGCACTGTCAGGAATATCGCCACTGCGGGGAAAATCGCCACGTGCGGCGCGATCACCATATCAGCGCGTGCTTCATTGAGCATGGCCCCCCACTCCGGGGTCGGCGGCTGCGCGCCCAATCCCAGAAATGACAAGCTCGCGGCAGAGATAATCGACGTGCCAATTCGCATGGTAAAAAAGACCACTATCGATGAAACCGTACCCGGCAGGATATGGTTAAAAATGATGGTCGCATCGCTGGCGCCAATACTGCGCGCAGACTCAATAAAGGTCTGCTGCTTCAGCACCAGCGTATTTCCGCGCACCAGGCGTGCGAAGGCAGGAATGGAGAAAACGGCCACGGCAATGATCACGTTCGCAATGCCGCTGCCCAACACGGCGACGACGGCTATCGCCAGCAAAATCCCCGGAAAGGCGAACAGCACGTCGCAGATACGCATAATCAGTCTGTCCCACCAGCCTTCATAGTATCCTGCCAGCAGACCCAACACCGTGCCAATCGCCGCACCAATAAACACGGCAAAGACCCCTGCCGCCAGCGAGATTTGCGCGCCAACCAGCACGCGGCTAAAGATATCCCGTCCCAGTGAGTCAACCCCAAACCAGTGCAGCATCGACGGTCCGTCATTCAGACGGTCATAATCGAAGTAGTTCTCGGCATCAAATGGCGTCAGCCAGCGCGCAAAAATCGCCACCGCTATCAGCAACAGGACAAACAGTCCCGCAAACATCGCCATGCGGTGAAGGGGGAACGGACGGCAGCATTTCTGGACAGGCGCGCGGGTGTGCTCAGGGCTAGGAAAGGGCCTGGGATTTCAAG
>OJIU01000277.1_pt1 | contig 21516 bp, 16 predicted proteins | sample 1595961 | NCBI WGS metagenome assembly OJIU01 (sample SAMEA4350144, study PRJEB24818) | metagenome | biome: human; feature: gut; material: faeces | place: Denmark | collected 2013-09
CGCCCCCCCGGTCGTTGCGATCCCTCCCCGGTGAAGTGATGTAAGCACTACACGCCGTTTCTGTTCGCACCGTCAGGTGCGAACCATGAGCAGGGTTTGGGGTGGGACCGCGTTTGCGAAGCGCAGCGCAGCAATGAAAGCCCCAGTGGGGCTTTTAAGCGGCAGCGCGGTCTGCGACAGCAGATGGAGGGGTCTCGCCCCGACAAACGCTACCCCAACAAGATCACTTGGAAAACTCGCAAGAGTTTGAGAAGTGAAGTCCCGAATGGACAGGAAATTTTCAAGAATTGAAAATTTGTGGCCACGGGACGGTTCTTGCCCTCTACCGCTGCGCTCAAAACGGTTTTCTGGTAATTGTTTCCGAATTGTTAAGACGCAAAAAATAAGTAGAGGTGATTCTGCTCATGTAAGGGGGTCACCGTTTGCTCCGAACGCAGTTCCTGCCCCTGTTTGTGCAGCGGCGTTGACGAAAAGTCGGTATCACGTTCGGTCGGCTTATGAAATTTTCAAGGTACGTTTCCCATAAAGAAAAATACCGCCCAAGCAGCGCAGCGATGGATTTTGTCGGGGTGAATCGGCGGCAAAATGAATCGGGTGTGTTGCGGGGCGGTTAATCTTTCAGGGATGATCCACGGCGAGGCAGTGTTCAAAATGAACACGACCACATCTTGTGGATGATTTCAAACCAATCCACAAAATCGGTGGGATTTGTGACAGAGAATATCATGGTTTGCAGGGTGCGTCAAGATGGTTTTGTGAAATTTATTGCGATAAAGTTGTGATAGTAGGATTTATATTTAACACACGGCAAGAAACAATTTCCGTTTCGCACATTGTAATGTTCGCAGAAAAAACTTATAATGCTTTTGAACCTGTAGGACACACAAAACGCGGAAAAGAGAGGAAATCATGAGAAAACTGTTCCTTTTGGAAGATGATCTGAGCTTGATCAGTGGGCTGACCTTTGCATTCAAGAAACAGGGCTTTGCACTGGATACAGCCCGGACGCTGGCAGAAGCCGAGGCGCTGTGGTCAGACAGAAAATATGACCTGCTGGTGCTGGATGTTTCCCTGCCGGATGGCTCTGGCTTCGATTTCTGCCAGAAGGTGCGGCGCACATCCAATGTGCCGATTCTGTTCCTGACCGCTTCGGATGAGGAAATGAATATCATCATGGGACTGGAACTGGGCGGGGATGATTACCTGACCAAGCCGTTCAAGCTGGGTGTCCTGTTGTCGCGGGTCAATGCACTGCTTCGCCGTGCAAATGCGTCCAACGCAGGAGAACCCGTACTGGAATCGGGCAGCATCACCGTCCGGCTGTTGCAGGGGCAGGCATACAAAAACGGAATCTTGCTGGAACTGACCGGCGCAGAGTACAAGCTGCTCTGCTTCTTTATGCAGCATCCGAATGCCGTGCTATCCAAGGAACAAATTCTGGATGCACTGTGGGACTGCGATGGGGATTACATTGACAGCAGTGCCTTAACAGTGTATATCCGGCGGCTGCGGATGAAGATTGAGGACGACCCCGGCAAACCGCAGATGCTGCTGACTGTCCGCGGCATGGGCTATAAATGGAATGGGTAAAGGTGCCGTATGAAAGTATTCGCAAACCGGGAAATTCGGATTTTGTTCCGGACAGTGCTGGCGGTCTGGGCGGTGGCATTGGCTCTCACGCAGGGCATCGTATGGTATGCAACGCACGCATTCTCTCTCGGGTTACTATTGGTTTTTCTGCTTCTGGGCGGCTGTCTCTGGGGCGTGCTTTTTCGCTATTTCCAAAGGCAGAGCGCGCTTCTGGAACAGGCAGTCCAGCAAATCCAAAGCTGTCTGGATGGCAACCCGGATGCACGACTGGGCTGCGACCGGGAGGGAGAACTTTACCGTCTGTTTCACTCCGTTAATGCATTGGCGGCAGTTCTAAGCGCACACGCAGACAACGAGCAGCGGGAGAAGCATTTTTTGAAAAATACTATTGCGGATATTTCGCACCAACTCAAAACACCGCTGGCGGCGTTGAATATCTACAACGGTCTGCTTCAGGACGAAGCGGTTTCGCCGTCGGAGGTCAAAGAGTTTGCAGACCTGTCCGAACAGGAGTTGGACCGCATCGAAACGCTGGTGCAGAATCTGCTCAAAATCACCCGGCTGGATGCCGGTTCGGTCGTCTTGGAGAAGAAAAACGAAAATGTTGCTGAAATGGTGCAGGACATCGCGCGGCAGTATCACTATCGTGCCAAGCAGGAACAGAAAAAGCTTGTTCTGTCCGGCTCAGAGGCGGTTACACTTTGGTGCGACCGTGACTGGATGCCGGAAGCTGTGGACAATCTTGTAAAGAATGCCCTTGACCACACAAAGAGCGGAGATACGATTCAGGTAGAGTGGAATGCACTGCCGTCCATGGTTCAGATCAAAGTGCGCGACAACGGCAGCGGCATCCACCCGGAGGATTTGTACCATATCTTCAAACGGTTTTATCGCAGCCGCTTTTCACAGGATACACAGGGCATCGGGCTGGGTCTGCCGCTGGCAAAAGCCGTTGTGGAAGCCCATCACGGCACCATTGAAGTAGACAGCGAGCTGGGAAAGGGCACGACCTTTACTCTGAATTTTCCGATTCCTACAAAATTGTAGGCTGAGTGTAGGCTTGCAGTAAGGTTGACGTGTTATCCTTTTCTGCACAGACAGAGATAATCCGTCTGAATCGAAGGAACCTGCAAAGTGAGGGATACACTATGGAACTTTTAGAAGTCAACCACCTCTGTAAGACCTACGGCAGCGGAGAAACCGCTGTCCATGCGCTGAAAGATGTTAGCTTTTCAGTGCCGAAAGGCGAATATGTGGCGGTCGTTGGCGAATCCGGCTCCGGCAAAAGCACCCTGCTCAACCTGATTGGTGGACTGGATACGCCGACTTCCGGCAAGGTGCTGATTGATGGCAAGGATGTTTTTGCCATGAAAGACCGGGAGCTGACGATCTTCCGCCGCCGCAATATCGGTTTTATCTTTCAGGCATTCAACCTCATCTCGGAACTGACCGTAGAACAGAACATCCTGTTCCCGGTGCTGCTGGACTACCAAAAGCCGGACAGGGCATATCTGGAAGAACTGCTGACCGTGTTGAATCTGAAAGACCGTCGGAAGCATCTGCCAAGCCAGCTTTCCGGTGGGCAGCAGCAACGGGTAGCCATCGGCCGCGCCCTGATGACCCGCCCTTCCCTGATTTTGGCGGATGAGCCGACCGGCAATCTGGACACCCAGAACACCAGCGAGGTCATTGCCCTGCTAAAAGAAACATCCCGGAAATACGAGCAGACCATCCTGATGATCACCCACAACCGCAGCATTGCGCAGACGGCAGACCGGGTGTTGCAGGTATCGGACGGCTGCCTGACCGATTTTGGGAGGTGCCGGGAATGAGCAGCACCGAAATGAAAAGCTATCTGAGCCTGATCCCGATTTCTGCCAAGGTACGCAGACGGCAGAACCGCATGACGATTTTGTGCATCGTCCTTGCGGTGTTTCTGGTCACGGCGGTGTTCAGTATGGCAGATATGGCGATTCGGATGGAAACCTCAAACCAGCTGAACAAAAACGGAAACTGGCATATCATGGTAAAGGACATCTCCCCTGAAACAGCCGCAGAGCTTGCCGCACAGGAGGATGTTGCTGCATTTTCGGCGTATAGCGACATCAATGCTTCCCTTACGGAAAACTACTTTGCCGGAGATAAACGTGCCGCACTGGTAGGAGCAGATGATGCAATCCTTCAAATCTTTCCGGGAATGCAGTGTAGCACTGCCCCGGCGGATGGCGAAGTGCTCGTGACAGCAAACATCCGGGATTGGCTGGATGTTACGGTCGGTACAGCGATTCCGCTGACGCTCCCGGATGGACAGACCATTTTGCTTACTGTCGCAGGTTTCAATGAGGATACCTCCGATGCGAACCAGTATGATGCTGTTGTGCTGGTGATGAACCGCAGTACATTTTCTCAGATTGCCGCACAGGTAGAAGAATCCTTTGAAACACAGTATTTCATCCAGTTCAAGCCACGTACCAATTTGCGGCAGTCCATTGTGAACATCGAAAACAAGTACGGAATTTCAGAAGAAAAAATCTCAGAAAATACTTACCTGATGGCACTGAACGCAAGCAGCAACAACGATTATATTGTAGGCTTATATGCGGTAGCGGCTGTGTTGGCTGGCATGGTCGTCCTTGCCGGAATTTTTATGATCACAGGCAGCATCAACAGCAATGTAGCGCAGCGTACCAGCTATTATGGAATGCTGCGTTGTCTTGGGGCAGGAAAAAATCAGGTTCGGATGCTTGTCCGGCTGGAAGCTCTTTTCTGGTGTAAAACTGCTGTTCCAGCAGGATGTGTGCTGGGAATCGTTTCCACATGGGGATTGTGTGCCTTTCTGCGTGGATTTATCGGCGATGAGTTCAGCTCTTTACCAGTGCTTGGCATCAGCCCGGTCGGCATTGTTTGCGGAATGGTATTGGGACTAGTCACGGTTTGGTTCGCGGCATCTTCTCCGGCACGGCGGGCGGCAAAAGCTTCTCCGATCACAGCAGCAACCGGGAATGCGGTGGAAAATGCAGCGGATTCTCCGTGTCATTCTCGGTTGTTTGGAAGTCGTGCAGAGCTTTCTTTGGGCGTGAGCCATGCAACCTCGTCCAAAAAGAACTTGCTTCTGATGACAGGTTCCTTTGCGTTAAGCATTCTCCTGTTTTTGAGCTTTTCGGTTTTGCTTCGATGGGTTGGATTTGCGCTGAATCCGTTGCAGCCCTACACACCGGACTTATCGGTGGCTGAAACATCCGGGCAAAATGTCCTTGACCCGGTGCTGGTGGAGCAGCTGGAAGCTCTGCCGGAAGTCAAACACGCATTCGGGCGGATGTTTTGCCCGCTCCCGGCGGAATATCAGGGAAAACAGGGGCCCATCGACCTGATTTCATACGATACGATACAGTTTGGCTGGGCGAAAAAAGACCTGATTGGCGGAACCCTTCCGCAGGAGCCGGAGGATGGCACATACCCTGTGCTGACGGTATTCGACAAAAGCAACTCCCTGACCGTGGGTGATACCATTCAGCTGGAGGATGCAAAGCTCACAGTCGTGGGTGTATTGAACGACAGCCCGTTCAGTAGTACCGATTCCCCGACTGTTATCTGCACCGAAGAAACCTTCCATCAGCTGACCGGGCAGAACCGCTATGCGGTGATCGATATTCAACTAGAAGATACCACAGCAGATGCAGCCATTGCTCAAATACACACCCTGCTGAGCGACACGTTAAACAAACAGGTTATTTTTTCCAACCGAATCGAAGGAAATCGGATGATACAAAGCACCTACTGGGCGTTCCATCTGGTGGTCTATGCGTTTCTCATCGTGATTGCAGGAATCACCATTCTGAACATCATCAACAGCATTTCCATGAGCGTGTCGGCACGAATGAAGCAGTATGGCATCCTGCGTGCCATCGGGATGGATGATGCACAGCTGAAACGCATGATCTCTGCCGAAGCTGGCACCTATGCGGTGTCCGGTCTTGTGGTGGGCATTGCGCTGGGTCTTGTGCTGAATCGGAAGCTGTATATCCTGCTCATCACCCATTATTTCGGTGCAGCGTGGCAGGTGCCGTGGGGCTGTCTTGCCGTGATTGTCGTAATCGTGCTGGTGGCTGTGGTGCTGGCAGTATATAACCCAGTCAGGCGAATCCTCATGCAGCCCATTACTGCAACCATCAGTGAATTATAAACCAGAACAACAGATGCCCACCAGCTTATGGCAAAAACCATAGGTCGGTGGGCATCTGATTTATGAAAAGAATTAAATGCTGTTCGTTGATTTTCCCATTGCAAACCGTTGTAAAATATGGTATATATTATACGAAACTACATTTTAAAAGAACCGTTCGCCGTTTAATGATGTGTAAAGTGAGGTGCTTGCTATGACCGCCGTAATCTACGCCCGCTATTCTTCTGACAGCCAGCGCGAAGCGTCCATTGAAGGGCAGCTGCGCGACTGCAAGGACTACGCCGAGAAGAACAGTATCACCGTGGTCGGCACCTACATTGACCGCGCCTACTCTGCCAAAACGGATGACCGCCCGGACTTTCAGCGGATGATCAAGGACAGCGCGAAGAAAATCTTCGATGTGGTTCTGGTCTGGAAGCTCGACCGCTTTGCCCGGAATCGGTTCGATGCCGTGAACTACAAGTACCAGCTGGAAAAGAACGGTGTCCATCTGGTGTCTGCCATGGAACCCATCTCGCAGGGGCCTGAAGGCATTATGGTGGAGAGTATGCTGATTGGCATGGCGGAATACTATTCCGCCGAACTCGCCCTGAAAGTAGCGCGCGGTGAGCGCGAAAATGCACTCCAGTGCAAGTACAACGGCGGGATCGTTCCGCTGGGCTTCACCATTGGCAAGGAGGACAGGCTGTACCATATCGACCCGGAGACGGCTCCCATCGTGCAGGAGATCTTCACCCGGTACGCCAACGGCGAGCCTGCCGAGAAAATCGCAGCATCCCTGAATGAGCGAGGGCTGCGCACCCGCACCGGGAAGCCGTTCGTGAAGAACAGCTTCTTCCAGATTTTCCGGAACCGCCGTTACATAGGTGAATACCGATATAAGGACATCGTGACACCGGGCGGCATTCCCGCCATCGTGGATGAGGACTTGTTCAACCGGGTGCAGCAACGTTTCGAGCAGAACAAGATCGCCCACGGTCGCCCTGCGAAAGAGGATGTGAGCTATCTGCTGACCACTAAACTGTTCTGCGGCAAGTGCGGTACGCTCATGGGCGGCGAGAGCGGCACCAGCCACATGGGAAACACCTACTATTACTACAAGTGCGGCAAAGCCAAACGCCACGGCAAGGCGCACTGCGACCTGAAAGCCATCCGCAAGGAACCGCTGGAACGGTTCGTGGTGGAGACCGCCATCAAGGTAATTTTCAGTGATGAAATCATCGAACGGCTGATAGATTTGATTATGGATGCCCAGCAGCAGGAGAACACCCGGCTGCCTGTCCTGAAAGACCAGCTCCGGGATACGGAGAAGCGGCTGGCAAATCTTCTGGAAGCCATTGAACAGGGCATCCTGACCCCGACCACCAAGCAGCGGTTGGACGAACTGGAAGCCCGGAAAGAAGCCCTGAACACCAGCATTCTGGAAGAAGAACTAAAAAAGCCAGTCCTGACCCGCGAATGGATGCGGTTCTGGTTTGAGAAATTCCGCAAGGGTGACATGAGAGACATGGAACACCAGCGGCAGATCATTGATACCTTTGTCAACTCGGTCTACGTCTTTGATGACCGGGTCGTGCTCAATTTCAACTTCACGGACGATTCCAAAACCATCTCCCGTGAAGAGGTGTTGGGTTCGAGTGCTGTGGAGAATGCTCCACCACAAAAATCCCGAGTCAAATGACTCAGGATTTTTTGCGTGGGCGGGACAGGACGAGAACAGCACGGCCACGCCGCAGGCGTGGCAAACAACAGCCCAGTGGGCTGTTGCTTAGCCCGCGGTTTCCACCGGCTAGGAATGTCTACCAAGAAAGCTCCGCCTGCCGGAGCACCATTTGCACCGCCTTGGTTGGGCGGGACAGGACGAGAACGGGGCGGCTGTGCGGTTTCCGGCTTGCAAAATTCACTCTATCGGGGGTGTTCTTTCCTTGGCGGGTGTGATATACTCGGCTCAGTTCAACAAATCAGAATTGGGAGGTTCAATTTATGTGGGAAGAATTAGGAATCAGTGGAGGAACTGCAATCATTATTTTGATTGCATTGTATTTCATCGTTAAGTGGGCGGTGAAGAACGGCATCAAAGAAGCGTATACGGATATCACCGGAAAAAAGCCCGTTAAGGATATCCAAGATGAAAAAGAATTGAACGAACTCTTGGACGATACAAAAGACAGATAACTTCGCGTTTGCCGTACTCATTCCCAGCAGGTTTTGGGGCACCGCACGCCCCAGCAAGAAGCTGTTCCAAAGGGGCAAAAATTTTCAGCAATTGAAAATTTGTGGCCACGGGATGGTTCTTGCCTGCTATGCTTTCCATCGGTATTCTTGAAAATTTTCCGCAGTTTCGTTATACTATATAAAAAGAGGTGATTGGATGTTTCTGCAATACTATGTGACCGAGTCAGCCACCGGAAACCGGGTCAACATTGAAATCGATGCAGCCACCCAAGCTGATTTGGATATTGTCTTTTCCCCAATGTCCGATGAAACGATGTCGTGGCTGGACGAATTGTTTTCAACCTGCAAACGCTTCGGTGTGGATTATTACAACGCTTCCGAAAAAGACCGTGTCTTTGTGGAAGCTGTCGCTCGAAAGAACTATGGTTTGAAACAGGCATCTGCCACCGGAAAAGCCGCATCTACTGTAGAACCCTTCTTTGGGATTCACCGAGCGGTATAAGGTTTTCGGGTTCGCCTGCTGTGGAGAATGCTCCACCAAGAGCCTCTAACGAAAGTTAGAGGCTCTTTTTTTGTTTCTACTGTCAACGTGAGTCGGCAGATCGGTACAGAACTCGAACAGCACGGCCACGCCGCAGGGCTTGGGACAGGCACACTATCCAAACCTCCAATTTTCCGCACCAAAGGGGCAAAATCTTGGCCAGTATTGCCGTTGCGCCGCAGGGATTTTTGGATTATACTGTTGACTTGTATCCTGTTTTGTATTTTCCTGTTCAGCCGAGCCAAAGGAGGCATCCTTACGAACTATCTGTTTCAATTTTCGCGTATTCTGGCGTTCTGTTTTCTGGGCGAGATCTGCCACGCAGTGCTCCCGCTCCCCCTCCCGGCCAGCATCTACGGCCTGCTGCTGCTTCTGGCCGCGCTCCGCTTCGGCATCGTGAAGCTCGAGCAGGTCAAGGAAGTGGGCCTGTTCCTCACCGGCATCTTCCCGCTGCTGTTTGTGCCTGCCGCCGCAGGCGTCATGGAGCTGTGGGCTGAGATGGGCGAGATGCTACTGCCCATCGTCATCGCCATCATCCCGGTGACGGTGCTGGTCCTCGTGAGTGCAGGCCGCACCACCCAGGCCCTCACCAGCCGCCGCGCTGCAAGGAAGGAGGCCGAACATGACTGATCTCTTACAGGGCTTCCTCTCCGGGTCCGCCGCGTGGGGCGTGCTGCTGACGCTGGCCGCTTTCGCGCTGGGTGCTCTCATCAACAAAGCCACCGGCAAGGCCATCTTCAACCCGCTGCTGCTGGGCAGCATCTTCGTCATCATCCTGCTGAGTGTGCTGAACATCTCCTACGCCGACTACAAGGTCAGTGCCGCCCCGGTGAACTATCTGCTGCTGCCGGCCACCATCAGCCTCGCCATCCCGCTCTATGAAAAGTGGGACCTGCTGAAAGAGAATGCCGCCGCCATCATCGCGGGCATCTCAGTGGGTACGCTGGTGAGCCTGGGCAGCGCTTTGGCTCTGGCCCTCGCGCTGGGCCTCACCCGGGAGCAGTACGCCACTCTCCTGCCGAAGTCCGTCACCACGGCCATCAGCATGGATGTCGCCGCTGAGCTGGGCGGCATCGCAGCCCTGACGGGTGCCATCGTCATCCTCACCGGCATCGCGGGCAACCTGCTGGCCGAGGTGGTCTGCAAGATCTTCCACATCACCGACCCCATCGCAAAGGGCGTCGGCATCGGCACCTCGGCCCATGCCGTAGGCACCAGCAAAGCTCTGCAGATGGGTGAGGTCGAAGGTGCCATGAGCGGCCTGTCCATCGCCGTGGCCGGCGTCCTCACCGCCGTGCTCTGCCCCCTCTTCGTCGGCTTCATTCAGTAAAGATAGACAAAGCATCGCCCTCTGTACCGGCACAATGCCAATACAGAGGGCGATACTTTTTGCTTTTTAAGACCCGGCTTCTTCCCGCTCGGCTTTCTGGCGTTCCACCTCGGCGATGACCTCGGCGGCCTTTTCGCCGATGGTCCCCGGCTCTGCCGCCGGAGGGGCCAGACAGTAGCCCTGCAGCAGGTCTACACCCATCTCGAGCACCTTGCGCAGCTCCGACAGCGTTTCCACGCCCTCAGCCAGCACCTGCACACCGCGCGGGTGGGCGTAATTGATGAGCGCCCTGAGGAACTGCTGTTTGTCGGCATCGGTATCAATGCCCCGGATGATGGCGATGTCCACCTTGACATACTTGGGCGCGACCGTCAGCAGGCTGTTGCCATTGCTGTAGCCGCTGCCGTAGTCATCCAGCGCAAAGACGCCGGGCACACCGGGGACATTCCGCTTCCGTTCCAGCTCTCGCTCGTTCATCTCTTCCTCTTCGGTGATCTCCACCACCAGCTTCGGAAGGATGGCACTGTGGGCCTCGCAGTAGCTCGCCCAGTCCTCATCGCTCAGGCTGACACTGGCGATGCTGTTGACGAAGATGAGAGCGTCGGCGTCCAGTTTACCGGCAGCCTCCAGCTCCTCGTAGCACTCACAGGCCCGGAAGAAAGTCAGCTTCTCAATATCATACAACCGGCCCATCTCGCTGGCCAGCTGCATTACCGTGATCGGCGAACGCAGGGTAGGCAGCTGAGGCCGCATCAGGGCCTCGTAGGCCACCACATGGCCGTCGTGAGCCGAGACGATGGGCTGGAAGCAGTAGTCCACCCGCCGCTCCCGGATGAGCTTTTCAAAGTCGCTGCGCTGCTCCATCGCATAGACACCGGCGCGGTAGCGCTCCATGTCGAACTCCCGTACCTCGCCCTTGGTGGAGTGCTTGACTTCATACATTGCAAAGTCCGCATATTTCTTGAGGGTGTCGAGGTCCAGTGCGTCCTCCGGATACCATGCCACGCCGCCGGACATCCGGATGCACAGTCTCTTGCCGTCCGGCAGAGCAGCACTGCTCTGGGCAAAGTTCTCTTCCAGCTTTTTGATGTCCGTCCGCAGGGCCTCCCGCGTCTCATAGCCGTAGAACAGCAGCAGGAACTCGTCGCCGGAAAGGCGGGCCACCACAGCGCCGCTGGGCGAGCCCTGCTGTAGGCTGTGGGCCGTCTGCCGCAGATAAACGTCACCCCAGTCGTGGCCATACGTGTCGTTGATGGTCTTGAGGTTGTCGAGGTCGGTCATCATCAGGGCCGCGTGACGGAGAGTATCGGGCTTCTCGAACAGCTCCCCGCAGACCCGGAAGAAGGCCTGACGGCTGTACAGCCCGGTCAAGGTGTCATAATCGCACTCGTGCTCGATGCGGCTGCGCTCGGCCACCGCGGCCTTGTAGTTGTCGGTGCTCAGGGTCACGATGGCTTCCGCCAGCTGGTCCAGCTCCCGGATGCCGGTGCGGGAAAATTCCGGCACGGCCTTGTGCTGTTCCTGTGCGTCCACCAGCTCTTTCGAGAGCTGGGCAACGGGCTGTGCCAGACCATAGCTGACGAAAAAGGCGCAGGCCAGACCGATGCCCAGTGTCAGCAGTACGGCAAGGCCCAGCAGCTTCGTCACCGACTGGGAGAAGCTGAACAGCTCGTTCCTGCCCACCACGCCGACGAGCAGCCACCGCTCACCCGAGAAGGGGGCGTTGCGGCTGTACAGGTCGATCTGCCGGATGCTGGCGATCTGCTGCTTCCCGTCCATCATGTAATGCCAGCAGTTGTTGCTGCGCCGGAGCGTCAGTTCCCATCTCGCATTCCGCAGCGGTGCGCTCTGCTCGCCGGTGTTGGAGCTGACATGAAGAGCCAGCACCTCGCCCTTCAGGTCGGAGGTGGTGGAGGCCAGCAGATAGCTGCCGTGATGGTCGCTATGCAGCTCGTCCCACGGGAGCTTGGTGTCCATATAGCTTTCCAGCAGCTCCACGCCCAGAACGCCGTAGACTGTGCCGTCGTCCAGGATAAGGGGCTGCGCGTAGGCGATGGCCTCGCGGTCGTCACCCAGCAGCTTATACGGCAGAGTCGTCCAGCGGCCATAGCTTGCCGCCCCGATACGCTCGACATCTTCGTAGGCAGTCTGGAAGGGACGGACATAAAATACATCCTGCTCTCCGTCCAGATACTGCAGTGCAGGCGACCACGCCTTGTCCGTAGCGATGTCAAAGGTCTGCACCAGCTCCGACGGAGCGCACTCAAGCAAAATATCCGAGTTTACCACAGAGGGGGCTGCATCCGGGTCGAGGTCGCGCAGGTAAACGCAGGGCAGGCGGTCTCCGGAGGTTCGGCCCGTGAAGTCGTGGGTATTCAGGATGAGGAAGATGCCCGAAATGCGCTTGGAGCGCAGCGTCTCAAGCATCCTGGGGGCTGCAGCCAGCAGCAGCGGCAGGCTGTCGCTGCTGCTGGAATCCAGCGTCTTGAGGGAAAGCGTTTCGTCGTCCAGCATCTGCTGGGCGGTCTCATTGATGTAGGTCGAAAGATCCGTCAGTTCCTGTGCCTGCTGGAGCTGGTCCTGAATGTAGCCTGCACGGTTCTCCACCTGCTTGTCCAGGATGTCCACCGCGTTCTCATCCAGTTGGAGGGTAACGCCGCTGATCGCAGTGGCCGAAGCCATCAGCATGACCACGACGGCCAGCATGACCATCAGCGCCGAGAAGATGGTAACGAAAATCGTATGCTCTCTTCCCTTCGCTTCATCCCGCATCAGCAGTTTCATGCTTTTCCCCTCCTTCCCCTCGTTTTTGTAAGATGCCTCAGCCCTCGTACTGGCTCAGTGCGTCACAGAGGCTCTGGTACCATGCCTCAAAATACGCATCCGTCAGGAATTCCGCCTCGGCCTCTTCCGCACTCTCGCCTACTGCGAGGCGCTCTTCCACCGTGGCGCGGTCTGCCGTGGCAAGGTCGCTCATGCTGTAGTTCAGCTTGCTGCGGGCGTCGGTGCCGCCCTCAAAGGCTTTGGTCGTATACAGTTCGTTGGTGTTCACTGCGTCCACGGCCTCCGTCAGGACGTTTTCCATGCTGCCAGTCAGGGCGAGGCCGCTGCTGTGGATCGCATCCATCTCGTTGGCGGCATGGGTCACGGGCAGATAGCCGGAGCCCACTGCAAATGCGATGTTGTTTTCCGGCTGGGTGAACCACTTGAGGAAGACCACGCTGGCTTCCACCTCGGCATCGGTGGTCTTTGCCACGGCCATACCGGCACCCTGCTGGACGGAGACTTTCTCGCAGCCCTCAAAGTGCGGCGTGGGCAGGACTTTCAGCTCGATGTCGTGGCTCTCGGTGTCGCTCAGCATCACCTGCGTCGGGAAGTAGGTCGCGCTGGAGTTGGAGCCGATGTAGGCCAGAATGCTGCCGATTTTAATGTCGTCGCTGCGGAAGCGGCCGCTGGCGGCGGCCCAGCCCTTGATGTAGGGAACATAGTAGTTATCCCACAGCTTGCGGGCCGCGTCCTCGCTCAGGCCCATGGTCATCTTGCCGTCCTTGACGTCAAAAATGGTATCGCCCAGCTCTTTTGCACCGATGAGCATATAGTTTGCCATCGCGTCGCGTCCAAACAGGGCTTTGCCGTCGTTGGGCGTATCGGTCTGGGCATCCGTCCAGTTGTAGTAGGCTTCGGCGGTCTTGACCAGACCCTCCACCGTCTCAAGGTCGGAATCCTGTGCGCCGGTGGCGGCAGCGAAGGGCTTCCAGTCGGTATCGTTCAGGAACAGAAGCTCCGTGGACTTTGCCACCGGGAAGATCTTGATGCTGCCGCTGTCGTCGAAGTCGCCCTCGGTCAGGTAGCTGTCCAGATAGGCGGCGCGCTCCTCGTCGGTGAAATAGGGAGCAAGGTCAGCCAGCTCGCCCATCTGGTCCATGGCATAGGCGGTGTCTGCATAGGCCATAAAGATGTTGGGCATGGCAGAAGCGCCCACCTTGCCCTGTGCCGCAGCCATCACCTGCGCCTCGAGGTCGTCGACGCTGCCCTGGCTGTAGCTCTCCACGGTGATGTTCTTTTCCTTGCCGACGGTATCGTTGAAGGTCTCCACCAGCTTATTGAAGCTCTCCAGCTGGTCGCCGTTGTAATATGTCCAGACGCTCAGATTCACCGGCCCGGTGTTACCCTGTGCGGCGCTCTGAGCACCCCCGCAGCCCACGAGGCACAACACCAGAGCTGCAGCCGCCGCAAACGCGGCCAGACGGCGCATTCCGCTTCGTTTCATCAGTAACTTTCTCCCCATTATGAAGATCCATTGATTCCCAAAGATATTTTTATCATACCACCACGCGGCCAGAGCTGTAAACACGTTCTGTCAAAATCAGCAATATCACAACAACTCTTTTCGGATTTTGTCGATTTTTATCTTTCCCCTTTTCCACGAAAAAAGCAGGGCAGGCCCGCGCCGTCCAAAGCCTCCAGCTTTTGGCAAAGCGCAGGTCTGCCCTGCATCGGATATTCAGCTTACAGCTTGCTCAGCTGGGGACCCTGAGCGGTATCCTTCACGGCCCAGCCCATCTCGGTGAGCTGTGCGCGGATGGCGTCGGCAGCAGCCCAGTCCTTGGCCTTCTTGGCGGCGGCACGCTTCTCCACCAGTTCAGTCACCTCGGCGGGAACTTCGTCCTTCTTGCGGTTGTACATCAGGCCCAGCACGCCGGTGATCTCGTCGAAGGCGGCAGCGCCGGCCTCGAGAGCAGCCTTACTGGAAGCGGCGGACAGGGTGTTGATGTCCTTCACGAGGTCGAAGACAGCAGCCAGGGCGTCGGGGGTGTTCAGGTCGTCGTCCATGGCGGTGCAGAATTTCTTCTTTGCTTCCTCGGCCTTCTCCTTCAGCGTCTCGTCGGTGCCGAACGCGGTCTTGCTCAGGGCAAAGTCGAGGTTCTCGCGGCAGGTGTAGAGGCGCTCGAGGCTGTTCTTGCAGCTCTCGATGAGGTCCACGGTGTAGTTCAGCGGCATCCGGTAGCCGGCGGTCAGCATGAAGTAGCGGATGGGCTCGTAGCCGTAGAGGTTGGCCACGTCGCGGACGGTGAAGAAGTTGTGCAGGCTCTTGGACATCTTCTGATTGTCCACGTTGATGAAGCCGTTGTGCATCCAGTAGCGGGCGAACTCGCAGCCGTTGGCGCACTCGCTCTGGGCGATCTCGTTCTCATGGTGGGGGAAGATGAGGTCCTGACCGCCGCAGTGGAGGTCGATGGTCTTGCCCAGATGGGTGCGGCTCATGGCGCTGCACTCGATGTGCCAGCCCGGACGGCCCATGCCGTAGGGGCTCTCCCATGCGGGCTCGCCGGGCTTTGCGGCCTTCCAGACGGCGAAGTCGGCGGGGTCTTCCTTCAGGTCGTCCTCCATCTGGCTGCGCAGCTCGCGGTTGCCGCTCTCGAGGTCGTCCAGCTTGAGGTGGCTCAGCTTGCCGTACTCGGGGTCGCTCTTGACGCGGAAGTAGACGTCGCCGTTCTTGGCGACGTAGGCGTGGCCGCTCTCGATGAGGTCTTTCACGATGTCGAGGATCTGCTGGATGTGCTCGGTAGCGCGGGGCTGGACGGTGGGCTTTTTGCAGTTCAGACCGGCGGCATCCTTGAGGTACTCGGCCTCGAAGCGCTGGGCGACTTCCTTCATGGAAGTGCCCTCTTCCTGGCCCTTCTTGATGAGCTTGTCATCGATGTCGGTGATGTTGGAGACATAGATGACCTTGTTGCCGCGGTACTCGAGGTAACGGCGCAGGGTGTCGAAGACGATGAGCGGGCGGGCATTGCCGATGTGGATATAGTTGTAGACGGTGGGGCCGCAGACGTAGATGCGGTACTCGCCCGGCACCTGCGGCACGAACTCTTCCTTCTGGCGGGTCAGGGTGTTGAAGATCTGCATAGTTGAATACTCCTTTTTGTGGGACAGACCGAAGCCGTGATGCCCTCTCAGGCGCTTCGCGCCAGCTCTCCCAAAGGGAGAGCCCTTGGCAGGCCGGGACACTTTTCTCTGACTGCTGGGACACAGTTTTCAGAAAGCTTCTCTGCCCTGCGAGCGCCTCAAGATAGCAAAACGCCTCCGACAATATGCTATGCACATTGTCGAAGGCGGTCTTTTCTCAAAATCGCGGTTCCACTCCGGTTTGTCGCTCAAAGCCGATAACGGCGGCCATCCGCGCTGCGATACTCAGCTTCCCGCAGCGTGCTGCCCGGGCGCACTTCACGCGGCGGTCTGCAAACAGGCTTCCAGCCAACGGCCCGTTCTCTCTGCCCAGACGATGCAGCGCTACTCTGCCCGGATAAACGCATTTATCCTTTTACAAACTTATTATAATAGCCGCCGGGGCGTAAGTCAAGCGTTTGACTCCCCCGCCCGGCTTGTGCTACACTGGGCAAAAATGCAGCCCGGAGGTTCTATCATGCAGCTTATCACCGAACGTCTTTTTCTCATCCCCCTGCAGCCCGATGGGATACGCGCCCTTCTGGCCCGCACCACCGACCCGGAGCTCATCCAGCCCTACACCGATATGCTGAATCTTTCCCTCGCCCACCCCGAGCAGTAGGTCTGGTACACCGCATGGGGGCTTTACCGGAACGATTCCGGCGACTGGGTAGGCGACCTCTGTTTCAAGGGCCTGCCCGAAAACGGCCAGCCGGAAATTGGCTGCGGCCTTCTGCCGGAATATGAACATCAGGGCTACGCCACCGAGGCTGTCCGCGCCGCCTGCCGCTGGGCCTTCGAACAGCCCGGCGTCACCGCCGTCAAGGCCGAGACCGCCCCCGATCATGCCGCCTCGCAGGCAGTGCTGCACCGGGTGGGGTTCGTGCCGACCGGGACTGTGGGCGCGGAAGGGCCGAGGTTTATTCTGCGCCAAAAGCCTTGACTCCATCGCCAAATCAGCGCTTTCCCCCTTTACATCGCCCGCAACTTGTGCCATAATTTACTTTAATATAGCAGTTTGCGTTTTCAATGGTCTGGCAGCATCCGCAAACTGCATATCGCAAATATGCTGTTACCCATAGGCATATCTGTGAAACTTGCGATTAAGGGAAGCTGCTCTCGGCGCGGCGATTCGGCGGCGCGAGGCAGCAAGAGAGGGGTAATCTGCTATGAGCAAGATCATCATTCCGGCAAACTACACGCCCGCACTGAACCTGTACGACACCCAGCGCGCCATCGGCACTGTGAAGCGGCTGTTCGCCGACACCCTGTGCGCCACGCTGAACCTCTACCGCGTGTCGGCGCCGCTCTTCGTCGAGGCTTCTACCGGCCTGAACGACGATTTGAACGGCGTCGAGCGGAAGGTCACCTTCGACACCAAGGACAGCGGCATCGAGGTGCAGGTCGTCCAGTCGCTGGCCAAGTGGAAGCGCAAGGCCCTGAAGGACTACGGCTTCCGGGTGGGCAAGGGCCTCTACTGCGACATGAACGCCATCCGCCGCGACGAGGATATGGACAACCTCCACTCCATCTATGTGGACCAGTGGGACTGGGAGAAGGTCATCCGTGAGGAAGACCGGAACGAGACGTATCTGAAGAACGTCGTGCGCTCCATCGTTTCGGCGGTCTGCGCCACCGAGATGAACCTCCACGCCATGTTCCCCCAGCTGCAGGATCTGCCGCTCCACACCTCCAACGTCACCTTCATCACCACCCAGGAGCTGGAGGATAAGTATCCCGGCCTGACCCCGAAGGAGCGGGAGAATGCCATCGTCGAGGAGAACGGCACCACCTTCCTGATGAAGATCGGCGCTCCCCTCAAGAGCGGCAAGCCCCACGATGGCCGCGCACCCGACTACGACGACTGGGATCTGAACGGCGACCTGCTGTTCTGGAACGAGCCTCTGCAGTGCAGCTACGAGCTGAGCAGCATGGGCATCCGCGTCAGCCCCGAGAGCATGGACCGCCAGCTCACCGCCGCCGGCTGCGACGACCGCCGCGAGCTGCCCTTCCACAAAGCTGTGCTGAACGGTGAGCTGCCCTACACCATCGGCGGCGGCATCGGCCAGAGCCGTCTGTGCATGCTGCTGCTGGGCAGCGCCCACATCGGTGAGGTGCAGGCAAGCGTCTGGGACAACGCCACCCGCGAAGCCTGCAAGAAGGCCGGCATCCCGCTGCTGTAATTATGGCTCTCCCTTTGGGAGAGCTGGCGCGTCAGCGCCTGAGAGGGCAAGGATGCTGACAGAGAATTTCGAACACTGCGATAACACTGCTCTGTTAAAGAGTCTGCTTGTCGCTGTGCAGCGGCTCCGACACACTGGGTTTGCCCTCTCCGTCATCGCAAGCGATGCCACCTCTCCCAAAGGGAGAGGCTAAAAAGGCCACTGTACCCACAAGGTCCAGCGGCCTTTTTCTTATGTCCTGAATTCCAGACCCCCCTTGCTTCTTCTCCCGTTTCCGCCCAGCCACCAGAGCAGGAAGGCGTACAGCAGGTTCGTGAGGAGGATGATGGCAAACCACATCAGCGTCTCCTGAATGGTCTGGTCGTATACCCGCATGAAGGGGTAGGGGCCGTCGATGGTTCCTGTAATATTGCCGTGCAAATCATACAGACCGTATAGGATCGTCGGTACCAGCGCCCACCAGACCTGCCCCAGCGGCAGGCGGGGCAGACGCTCGAAGAGCACCAGCGACAGGATCGCCAGCACCGGGTCGAGGAAATGGTGGTAGAGCATCGAGTCCGTGAAAAGCATGATGTACCAGCCGTTGCCATCCTCGTACATGGGGGCCAGAATGATGACCACCGTTAAAAAGGTCATGGCGAGGCAGCTGGTGGAGATGAACTTGAGCCGCTTGAGCCAGAGGGGCAGTTCCCGCCCGGTGAAGATGCAGCTCAGCTGCCACAGACCCACCAGCAGGCAGACCGCGCCGTTGAAGATGTTGGACAGCTCGGTGTACATCGTAAACATGATGGTCCCGCCCATGGCCCAGCTCATGGGGACGGCGATGGTCTCGAAGTACACGATAAGGAAGTTCATTGCCGCCGAGGCCAGCTTCCGCAGGACAGTCAGGATGTTTTTCAGCACCGTTTTACTCTCCTATCTGTAATTTTTTGTCGGAATATCAAAGAAACGAGCGTTTTTTTTCCGCTCGTTTCTTTTTTACACCCGGACGGGCGCTTATTTTGCCGTATTGATGAAGCTGCGGTTATCCCACAGGTACTTGATGCCGGAGATGGCGGTGACAGCGGCCACGACCCAGCACAGCACGGAGGCGATGTCTGCACACTGCTGGCCCAGCACATTGCCGGTCAGGGAGACCGTGAAGTAGTAGAAGATGATGGTCAGCATCTGGAGCACGGTCTTCACCTTGCCCCACATGTTGGCGGCGATGACCTTGCCGTCCTTTGCACCGGCGGCCACCATGCGGAGGCCGGAGACGGCGAACTCGCGGGCCAGAATGATGCAGAGCACCACAGGGCTGCACACGCCGTCCCGCATCATGTAGATAAAGGCTACCGTCGTCAGCAGCTTGTCGGCCAGCGGGTCGGCGAACTTGCCGAAGTCGGTGACCATGTTCCACTTGCGGGCCAGATGGCCGTCGAGGAAGTCGGTGAAGCTGGCCGCGGCGAAGATGAGGCCGGCGATGAGGTAGTACCGCGGGTTGTAGCTCGGCGTGATATACTGGCCGAGCGAGACGAAGATCATGAACACCGGTACCAGCAGGATGCGGGTCAGAGTGAGTTTATTGGGCAGATTCATACAAAAATATCCTCCAATCTGTTATTTTGCAACAGTACCATACAAATCGTAAAGGTCACTGTCGTCCACCAACACATCATAGAACTCGCCGGGGTAGAGCGGCTCTTCGCTGGACACGCAGACGTTGCCGTCCACCTCGGGGGCGTCGGCAGCGGTGCGGCAGAGGTAGAGGCCGCTCTCGTCGTCCACACCGTCGCAGAGGACGCGGACCGTCTGGCCCACCTTTGCGGCCTGCTTCTGGGCCATGATGCCGGTCTGGATCTGCATCACCAGCTCAGCGCGCTTATCCTTGACTTCCTGCTCGATCTGGCCGTCCATCCTGGCGGCAACGGTGTTCTCCTCGGCGGAGTAGGCAAAGCAGCCCAGACGGTCGAACTGCACTTCCTTCACGAAGCTGCACAGGTCCTCGAACTGCTCTTCCGTCTCACCCGGGAAGCCCGCGATGAGGGTCGTGCGGAGGGTGATGTTCGGGATCTCACGGCGCAGCTTGCCGATGACGTCCAGCAGCTCGGCGCGGTTGGAGCGGCGGTTCATGTTTTTCAGGATGGTGTTGTTGCAGTGCTGGATGGGCAGATCGAGATAAGGCAGGACCTTCTCGTTCCGCTTCATGGCGGCGATGAAGTCGTCGGTGATGCGCTCCGGGTAAGCGTACATGATGCGGATCCACTCGAGGCCGGGGATCTTGTTCAGCTTGTCCAGCAGCTCGCAGATGCTGCCCGGCTTGCCCCAGTCCTCACCGTAGGCGGTAGGATCCTGGGCCACGATGATGAGCTCCTTGACGCCCTCACCGGCCAGCCAGCGGGCCTCGGCCACACAGTCGGCCATCTCGCGGCTGCGCAGCGGGCCGCGGATGCCGGGGATCGCGCAGTAGTGGCAGCGGTTGTTGCAGCCCTCGGCGATTTTTAAGTACGCATAGTGGGCAGGCGTGCCGATGACGCGCTTGCCGCCCAGAGGAAAGTCCTTCTTGAGGCCGTAGCTTTCCAGATGTTCTTCACCGTTGAACAGACGGGCCACGATGGAGTCGATGGCCTTGTTGGAGGCACAGCCGACCACGGCGTCCACCTCGGGGATCTCTTCTTCGATCTGGCTGCGGTAGCGCTCGGCCAGACAGCCGGTGACGACCACCTTCAGGTTGGGATTCGCCTGCTTGTAGGAGCAGGCTTCAAGGATGTTCTCGATGGCCTCGGTCTTGGCGCTCTCGATGAATCCGCAGGTGTTGACGAGGATGACGTCCGCTTCTGCGAGGTCAGCCACCGTCTCGTGGCCCGCCGACAGCAGGATGTGGACCATCACGTCCAAATCGACCTGATTCTTCGGGCAGCCAAGGGAAATACACGCAATTTTCATTCGGATGATACTCTCTTTCTCTCTTGAGGGTCTGTTATAACGATTTGCTGTGGTGTTGCGGCAGGGTTGGTTTTTTCTTTAAGATGGCTTGCGCGCCGGTGGCGCGGGGGATGTTTTTTTCCTGCGGTCAAGTGGCTTGCGCTCCGCGCGGGCCAGAGGCAGAGCTGGTTTTTTCTTTGAGCTGGTTCTCGCGCTGGTGGCGCGGGGCGGATTTTATTCTTTCGGTCAAATGGCTTTGCGCTCCGCGCGGGCCAGAGGCAGAGCTGGTTTTTTCTTTAAGCTGGTTCTCGCGCCGGTGGCGCGGGGCGGATTTTATTCTTTCGGTCAAATGGCTTTGCGCTCCGCGCGGGCCAGAGGCAGAGCTGGTTTTTCTTTAAGCTGGTTCTCGCGCTGGTGGCGCGGGGCTGGTTTTTTCTTTCGGTCAAATGGCTTTGCGCTCCGCGCGGGCCAGAGGCAGGGAGGGGTGTTTCGAATCCCCCCTCCCTACCTCTGGACTCCACTCTCCCCCTGATGCTGCCGACGAAGAGGCTAGTGTGGCTCCTCTCGGGTCACCGCGCTCTCACAAACAAAGCACCGAATGTGAACAGAGGAGACAGTGTACACATTAGAATAATGCAACTACAGCAAGCCAGGGGTAAAGCGA
>OJIU01000291.1_pt1 | contig 20311 bp, 19 predicted proteins | sample 1595961 | NCBI WGS metagenome assembly OJIU01 (sample SAMEA4350144, study PRJEB24818) | metagenome | biome: human; feature: gut; material: faeces | place: Denmark | collected 2013-09
CGCTGCACTGGAGCGATTTCATCTGGCCCTTCGCACTACCTACTTTAGCGGGGAACATCTGCGGCGGCACCTTTATCTTCGCGTTAATGAGTCATGCACAGATTCGTAACGACATGAGCAACAAGCGCAAAGCAGAAGCACGTCAAAAAGCAGAACGTGCGGAAAACATTAAGAAAAATGATAAAAACCCGGCATAAATGGCGAGGGTTTAAGCAATCGAGCGGCTGTGTACTTACCCCGTAGTCCATTAGCGGGTATACTCATGCCGCATTGTCCTCTTAGTTAAATGGATATAACGAGCCCCTCCTAAGGGCTAATTGCAGGTTCGATTCCTGCAGGGGACACCATTTATCAGTTCGCTCCCATCCGTACCAGTCCGCAAAATCCCCTGCATATCAAGCCTTCCATAGATTCACAGTTCGTAATGGTTCGCGTCAGATCGTTGACAGCCGCACACCATGACGGGTAAAAAGTGGATAAAATAATTTTACCCACCGGATTTTTACCCATGCTCACCGTTAAGCAGATTGAAGCAGCAAAGCCGAAAGAAAAACCATACCGCCTTCTCGATGGTAATGGCCTGTACCTTTATGTTCCTGTATCCGGGAAAAAGGTATGGCAGCTTCGCTACAAGATTGACGGTAAGGAAAAAATACTGACCGTCGGAAAATATCCGCTTATGACTTTGCAGGAGGCAAGGGATAAAGCATGGACCGCGAGGAAAGACATCTCGGTTGGCATCGATCCGGTAAAAGCGAAAAAGGCTTCGTCTAATAACAATTCCTTTAGCGCCATTTACAAGGAATGGTACGAGCACAAGAAGCAAGTATGGTCAGTAGGGTATGCGACTGAACTTGCCAAAATGTTTGATGACGACATTTTACCTATCATCGGCGGCCTTGAAATTCAGGATATTGAGCCGATGCAACTGCTGGAAGTAATCCGCAGATTTGAAGATCGCGGTGCAATGGAGCGAGCAAATAAAGCCCGCAGAAGATGCGGCGAGGTTTTCCGTTACGCTATTGTCACTGGTAGGGCTAAATATAACCCGGCACCTGACCTTGCTGACGCCATGAAGGGATACCGCAAGAAAAACTTCCCGTTTCTTCCTGCAGACCAGATCCCGGCATTTAACAAAGCACTGGCAACATTTTCAGGAAGCATCGTATCGCTCATTGCGACCAAAGTTTTACGCTACACAGCCCTCAGAACAAAAGAGCTTCGTTCCATGCTATGGAAGAACGTCGATTTTGAAAACAGGATTATCACCATCGACGCCAGTGTGATGAAGGGACGCAAAATTCATGTGGTTCCTATGTCAGACCAGGTGGTTGAACTTCTCACTACGCTAAGCTCAATCACCAAACCAGTATCAGAGTTTGTTTTTGCCGGGCGCAACGATAAGAAGAAGCCAATCTGCGAGAACGCGGTACTGCTTGTGATCAAACAAATCGGCTATGAGGGTCTGGAAAGCGGTCACGGATTCAGGCATGAATTCAGCACGATTATGAACGAGCACGAATGGCCTGCTGATGCTATTGAAGTGCAACTGGCACATGCCAACGTCGGATCTGTGCGCGGGATTTACAACCATGCTCAGTATCTCGATAAGCGCAGAGAAATGATGCAGTGGTGGGCGGATTGGCTTGATGAAAAGGTGGAGTGACCCGCCTTAACAACTATCGAATATCACAAAGCCTTGCAATCCAGTGCAAAGCTTTGTGTGCCAGAGTTTTTTCTCACCAACATCATGACAACATTATTCTCTTAGTTAATTACATCGAAAAATCATACATAACCATATTAATTAACAATCTGCGCCTTTTCGACGCAGATTTCATATTGTTTTATGTTGAATATCATATTTTATTTAAGTTATTCTTTTTTAATGTCATCTCTAGTTCTTCGATACGTCTTTCTATATTATCAATTCTCTCCCAGCATTGCTGAATTGATTTAACAATAGGTGGGATGAATTCATCGTAACCAAGTGAGTAAACATCATCCCCACCATTTTTCAAGTGATGCTGTAGCCCACCGAACTCAACACCTAATTTCTCACACAGTTTCAATACGTCCTGTGCAATAAACCAGTGATGGTATCGTTGACGTTTTTTACTGCCGTCAGGAGTTTTCTGCACTACTTCAAGATATTTTTCTTCGACATTCTCAATAGCTGATATAGTAATTCCATCAACATCTCGTTCTACTTTTTTTGGTACAATTCTTGTTTTTTCAATAACATCAATATAATCATCACGCATATCCCAGCGACCATCGACAGGGCGAAGTCCAAGGATAAATTCAATCCCCAGCAAAGTATCTCGGATATCTGTTTTATCACGCGCATCAGATCTGTTTTGCACAGTTCCATATACATATGTCGTTGTGGAAGAATTGCCAAGCTGCACCTGATTACTTCCAGACACCCTTGCATCATTGCCAACAGTTGTTGTGTTGGTAAGTGATGATGTGCTTTCCCCTGATTGAGTTAATCTACCTGAATTATGTCCAATAGCCGTGTTTAATGCGCCGGTTGTATTTGTGACAAGAGAGCCAGACCCAATTGCAACGTTACTGCTTCCCGATGTTGTTCCTTTTAATGCCTGCTGTCCAACCGCAACATTATTATCACCCGTTGCTGCTATAAGTGCCATGTGACCAATAGAAACGGTAAATGAACCTAGCGTTTGAGTTTCACCGCATGCACCATAACCAATTACAACAACATTATCTGTAATTGTTGACTCGGTTGCCGCTCCAGCACCAATAACAACGCTTTCATTCCCTGCAAGATTCTTGCGCATTGCGAACATTCCAATGCCAACATTATCATGCCCAGTCCCTGTACCTGCTGCCTCCGCAGCACCAAGACAGTTTCCCGCTCTGTAGCCAACCATGGTGTTATTTGAACCAATAGAGAAGTCTCCGGCAAAAGAGCCTACGTATACACTATTAGACTGTGAGTAATCTCCAGGATTTCCATTCGCCCGATATCCTACTGCAACTGTATAAATAGTATCTGGAGCCTCAGCCATGGCCTCAAAGCCAACTCCAACGTTATATCTACCGCCCTTAACTTTTTCTCCTGCACCAAGTCCGAAGAATGAGTTATAGCTCCCGGTTGTTAGCCACTCGCCAGCAACAGAACCTACAGCAGTGTTTCCTGTTCCAGTACATCGATACAAAGTCAGGAAGCCAACTCCGGTATTATTATTTCCTGAAATATTACTCATCAATGATTTTGACCCAATGGCAGTATTGTTAACACCATCGGTCAGATCCTGTAACGCTCGCGGGCCAAATGCTGTATTATCGTAACCCTTTGGCGCTGTTGTTGGATCTGGTAACTCCGGGGTTAGTTTTTCACCACCACCACCATTGGCACAAAGATTGTAAGATCGAATAAATTCAGCCACTGGCCCAAGTTTCAGATAACCATTGGCAATATTAATTCTGACACTTACATTAACTGAGCTACCAGGAGCTTCTATTGTCCTGTCATCAACCCAGGTAAAACTCTGTGGTATCCCGTCATAAGTTAATGTCACATCTCCTTTATCATTATAATTATAGAACAATGTATAACGCTCATTTATAGATTCAGAACCTGATGAGCCTCCTCTCCTCCACCACTCTGCATTATCAAAAATAAGTAATCCTGGACCATAATATTTTCCCTTCTGACCCAAGATCATAGGAGTTGATAATCGCCACCTTCCCTCTGGAACATATACATCGATACCAGTTCTTTCTGCGTCTTTAAACGATTCATCACATAATACAACACCACCTTCAACAGCACCAAATCCACGAACATCACCATTATCTCTCCATCGAGCCATTTGCAACTCAGGATACTTCTTAGCGCCATCAATGTCTTCTAATTGGTTCCGCAGCTGATCAGGATCATACTTCAGTACATTAGGAAAATAGAACTGCTGAGCACCGTAAGCATCATATACAGCCATAGAATGGCCTTGCACAGTTACGAACTTAGCAATCTGTCCGTTATATACAGGGTAACCAGCAGCGTTAAGGATGATTGGTTGCGAAACAGGAATGTGAGAACCATCTTCACTCTCTACATAAACCGGAATCTGGTTTGCTGTATTTACCGGGTCAGTGTCAATTTTACCGATATAAATTTTGCCATTAGCTACAGCTTTAAAAGAGCGAGCCATAGTGAAGAGTTGCGATGGCATCCCAATTACAACATTTGGAGTTATATTAGGCATATTAGTCATCCTGTTTGAAAACTTAGAAATTGAATAAAAAGGAATGACTGTAGACAAAGATGCAAGTGTTTTGAAAAATAATCTTCTATTCATTTTAAATCATGCAACACAAAAAAACGATTATTTTACAACGAGCAAGAATCTTGATCAACAGACATATATTTTAATTGCTGAATACGTCACTTAAAAATGACAAGTACTACTTTTATTCCTATCGTCCATGATTTTAATTTTCAAATATTATTAAATAACAATTCCTATTTATAATATCTGTCATTTAATTTGCTCCAGATACAAGTAATCGCTGCAGCATGACTGCAGTGATACATAATCAATCATACAACAAGACCACCGTGGTCTTATTGAGGATGCAACCAGCAGATAATAAGATGCCGATCCACTCACAAGAGCGAGGCATCAAGAATGGGAAGAGATGACCCGCAATTTAATCTGCGGCTACCTTACGAATTAAAGGAAAAACTAAAACAGCGAGCCAAATCAAATGGCCGCTCTCTTAATTCAGAATTAGTTCAGATAGTGACTGATGCTGTATCAAAGCCATCCAAAATTTCAGGCTATCGAGACGATGCGGAACGCATCGCTGATGAGCAGTCCGAACTTGTTAAGAAGATGGTGTTTGATACGCTGAAGGATTTGTACAAAAAACCCACCTGATGGTGGGTTCCATTTATTAGTCTTGCTTTGTGGACGGTATAAGTGATGCATTTGCCTCTTTTGGCTTCAAGGTATACATCCCACCATTAAATGGATCTACAGCAAGCCAACCAATTAACCCACCAAACACAAGGTTTCCACCAATATACCAACCATTAGCATTGGCTTTGATTGGCAAGGTTACTGGCTCGTACCCATCCTTTTCCATAGTGATCTGATAGCTCTTTTTGCCAAAATAACTACCATCTGACTTGGCAAGAGTTACTCCTTGCGGGGTCTTACCTTGCGCAACAATCACGCCTGATTCGTCTTTTACCTTAAAGCTCGCACCGGAAGGATTGCTGTTCACTTGCACAAGCTGTGTTTCGTCACCAACAATAGTTGCGCACCCAGATAACAATATAGCGCCAGCAACGACGCCGATAATCCTCTTCATATTACTTTCCGTTTTGTTAGAATCAGAAAGATCTTAATAATAAAAAGTATTTTCGTGAAGATATTGTCGATTGAGTTAATAACTCATTTACACCCAACAGTGCCATGATGGCAAAGATAAGGAGAGTTAATCATATGAAAAAATCACTGTTAATTATCCCGCTTCTGCTGGCAGGGTGTGCAAAGGTTAGCGACTATCAGGCAAGTTGCGAACAACGCTATCCAAAGCTTAGCGATATGGCTAATTGCCTTGATGCTAGCGTGAAGAACGACTCACGCATGGCATCAGCACCAACACCTAAGTTATATGTCCTTGCTGCGAAGATGCTCGGGCAGGGTGTCGATGATGGCAAGATAAGTGACGCGCAGGCAAGACTTGAGCTTCAGAATCTTTATGTTCAATTACAAAGCCAAGAACAAGCCCAACAAATAGCGCAAAGCCAAGCATTCCAGCAGGCTTTATTGAATTATCAGGCTGTAAACACAATGCAAGCGATCGAGCAAAAAGCGAGACAGCCTGTTATAACTCAACCCTATCCAACACGAGTTGACACTTACACAAACTGCAATTCAGGGTTTGGTAATACAGTCACATGCAACAGTAGCAGTAACATCAGATAACAATCAGCAAAGGTATCGCCTATGCAGAGGGATACGATAAACCTCGCGTTCTACATATTTGGTTTTTGCACGTTCCTGGTGTTTGCGAAGCTATTCTGACAGCGCATCAGACTTAGCACCCTGAGTCAGGGCGTTAATGACCTTTTGTGCCTGCTGCATGGCTTTCTCAAACGCTGTTGATCCGCGTGGGGTGTTTGCCATTCGGAGCATTGCATTCCTGAATGGCTCGCTCTCATAGGCGCGAGTAAGAAGTCCGTAGCTTACTGCTGCACCAGTTGTCGCCGGGTTCATTGCCGTCCCATACCCAATAATGAACGGGATGGTTTGCTGCCCTGTGGGTGTTGTTACTGCCGCTTTTGCAGCCTGCTGCGTGGATTGCAGGTAGTTTTTCAATCCTTTCAGATAAGCGGCTTCCTGACCTTTAAATGTGATGCCAGTCTGGTTTTGCAGGATGTTAAGCTGTCGAAGGAACTGGTCAGGGGATCCGCCAGATTTCTCCATCGCCTTTCCAATGATGCCATTGCGCATTTGCGCCCTGCCAACACGACCAACTGAGTTATACAGCGTCTTAATTTCCGATTTGTTCTTGCTGAATAGCATGTTGTTGACAACTTCCGGCGTCAGGTCGCCTTTCATGAGAACATTCTTCAGCCTGGTATTCTTTAGTTTCGCCGCTTCGTCAGCGTAGACGGCATTGGCCTGCTGATATTTACGGAGAGTATCGTTGCCAAGATTCTGACCAATGGCACCATTGATATCGTCAGTCATTGCCTTGTAAACGCGCTGAATAGCAGCATCGGAACGGTTTGGTAACACTGGTCGCTCACCCTTCACGTCCATTCTGAACTGGCTGCGCAGGTCGCTTAATTGCTTCAAATCCAGATTTACCGGACCATCAGGGCCAGCATTGCGAACAAGCTCATCACGATATGACTGAAGTTTTGAAATTGTCTCGTTATCAGCTACCTTACCAAGCTTCTGCAGATTAGATATCTCAGTATCAATCTGCTGAATTGCTCGCGCAGGCTGGATATTGACTCCCGCCATTGCATTCTGAACCTGCTCAAGACGGTTCCCTGCGGCACGACGAATTCCTGATGTTTTCGCTTTAAGGCTGTCAATAACAACCGCTGGATCATACTCACCGAATTTATCGGCAAATCTCTGCACCAACTGGCTTCTCGCTTCCTGTTGCGTTGCTCTCATTCCGCTTGTGCCAGCCAGAGGGATATTTTCTGCTGTAGTCTGCGCCATTTTTCCGACGCGGGAAGTGGGTTGTAACAGGTCTGTGGTGTGCAGAGGAACTCCTTCACGCTCTGCAAATCTGATAGCCTGCTGCGCTTCTGGCGCAATAGCACCACTAACGCCACGATAAGCAGCACCTAATCCACGTCCAGCAGCGTTAATAGCGCCGCCTGCCAGAACGCCAACACCTAAATCGGTGGCGAGGGCTTCCGCATCATCTTTCGCACTATTTGCAGCAAGTGACCCGACTGCGTTTTCAGCGAGAAGGCGAGTTGCACCCTGAGCGATTCTACCAGCTAGTGTTGGTGCCTGTGCCGCCGCTCTCTCAACGCCAGCAGGAGTGAGGTAAGGCAATGCTTCAGCAAATACCCTTCCCTCTGTCGTTTGTGGAGTCAGCGCGCCTTGCTGAAGGCCAAAGTCCTGCTCTAATCCCTGCGTTGTTACTCGTGGCGCTGGTTGATATGTACCATCGCCAATGCCGAGTTTACCGCCAGCCCAAGCCGCCGCGCTTGTTACAGCATCGGCAACTGATGCGGGTATGTTTGCCACGTTCACGCCAGCCTGCACCAGTCCGCGACCAGTCTCTTTTACTGCTTCGCCAAGATCAGACATAAATCCACTTTGCTGTGGTTGTTGCTGTGCTACTGGTTGCTGTGTCTCCACTTGCTGCGCAGATGGCAATGGATAGGCAGCATAGAAAGCTTGCTTGGCCTGCTCTGCATTTTCTCCGGCTTGCGGGGCAACGACTTCATTGAAGTATTGCTCCTGAGCCTGCGCTTTTTGTTCTGGTGCTAACGCCTGATACTGTGGAGAGGCGATAACATCTTTCCATGCTTTAGCCATTAATCACCCCATAGTGAAGAAAAGTTACTGCCAGTAGTAGATTGTTGCCCTGGCATATTCTGCACCGGCTCCTGATAATCAAACTGTTTTTTAACAGTGCTCAACTTGCTTTCAAGCTGATTTCTAATCTTTCCGATAGAGTCACGAAAAGCCTTTTCACTCATTTTGGGACTTAGGGCACCAACCGCATCGGATAATTTTTTACCCTCAGCATCTGAAAGAGCGCCCATACCCTTCAGGGACTGCACCATAGGAAGGAATGTTTGAGCTTTAAAGGTGTCGAGTCTTGCTTCAAAGTTAGCCGCATCAGATCCAGGAACTGTCGGAAACGCTGAGCGAATGCCTACTGCTTTTGAAAGGCCGGGGCTTTGCTCTATCTCGTTGAGAGAATCAAGCGCAGTGCTGAACGTATCAACTGCACCCTGAGCGGCGGCCTGCCTGTCAGCGCGGGCTATGTCAGCCTTTTGCCTAACATCTGCCTGTTTCTGTTTTAGCTCTTCAAGCTTTAACTGATTGCTTTCTCTGGCTATCTGTCTATCCAGAGCCTTCTCCTGTAATTCTGCTCTTTGTATTTCGCGGGAAAGAGCGGCATTCTGTGCGCTGATGTTCTGTCCACGTATCTGGATGTCCTGACCACGCGCTGTTAGTGCTTCTCCAGCCTGATTGCTGCGGATTGTCTCTGCCAGTCTGCCTCGGTCAATCTCACGACCAGCCATCTTGTCCTGAACATTGAAGTAGTCAATCGGACCGAGAGCAGCCATCCCAAGGTGATCAACAAACTCACCAAATCCTGAAGGGTTCTGCTGATACATCTGAGCAACGCTGTTAGGGTCAACACCGACGCGAGTCAGTTCCTTGGCGTTGTTTTGCAGCCATGATTGCATTGCTTCTGGAGACGATGACGCAAGGCGGGCGCCAGCCGCTAAGGTTCCGATAGAATTGCGCTGGTCTTCATCAATGAATCCCATGCCTTTACGAACGGATTCAATCTGGTCTGGATATTGAGTAGCCAACTGACGCAAAGCACCGCGATCACCAGACGCATAAGCATTAGCGTATGCCTGCTGAAATTCTTTCTGCCGCTGAGCCTGCTTTTCCTGCTGAAACACCCCCGCAATACCTGAAAGGCCTTGCAAAGCAGTCAGCCCAACATTGTTAGCGCCTGAACGCTCAATATCATTGTTCTGCCTAATAAGTTGAAGCGTATTGCCGATGTCATTTACGCTCGGAGCGTTTGAGTTGACGCCGCCGATACCAGCCAACAATCCGCCATTTGATCCTTGCCAAGTAGCCATGATTACCCCTTAAAACAACGAGCCAAGCAATCCGATACCAGCACCAATGCCAGCGCCCCAAGGTGTTGATGTTTCCAAAAGGCTGGCAAGACCTGCACCGGCAATCGCACCGGACGTTCCGCCGCTAATTGCTGTCTGAAGACTTGATGGTTTGTTAGCATTAGCAGCGGCAAGAGCTGCGCTTTGCTGTGCAATGCTGCTCATGTTGTTGGCGTACGTCTGCCCGGCGTTTGCCTGACCTTGCAGAGCACCAAGGCCAATGTTTGCCAGATTGTTGTAGTTGCTCATCTGGTTCGACAACCACGACTGACCGAGAGTCGGGGCAATCGTGGCCAGTTGATTGCTTGTGGCTGTCGAGCCAAGTCCACCCGTCGCCTCCGCAGCAGCAAGACTCTGGTAACGCGCCTGACCTGCAAGGTCTTTATACTGCTGAGAGTTGTAATACTGATTAAGTGCCTGCCCCTGTCCTTCTAAACTGGAAAGATTCTGAAGCTGGTTAACATACTGCTCCGCAAGCGGCGTGAACGGAGCAAGGTTTTTCATGATCGTCTGCCACTGTTGATTTTGCAGGTCTGCGGCATACTTCTGAGCTTCTGCGGCATACTTTGCACTTTTATCAGAACTGCCACCTTTCCCGCCTTTTTCAGGGCAATAAGGTTCCTCGCCGCGCAGTTTTCTGCCCAGCTTAAATGCATATAACATGGCTATCTCCCGTGATTCAGGAAGTCGATTAGTTCTTCGCGTGTGGCGCTGTAAAACGTCACGTCATCAACGCCTTTGAAGTATTTCTTGATGGTTCCTACACGCTTAAGGCCAATCATTGCGCAGTACATCTGACCGTGGCGGAATTTGCGTGCAGCGAACGATGTGACGCACTGAACAGTGGTGTTAGTCAGAATGTATCGCCAGAACGCCAGCCCGATTTCCTTGCTGAAGCCACGAACCTCTGGCAGGTACATGGCGTGGCAATCGAATGTCAGCGGCTGAATCTCCTGATAGTAAACAATGCCGCCAAACTGACCGTGCACGTTAACCTCAAAGTAACGGCATTCAGGCTTGTAGTCGTATCCATCACCGTTGTTGCTCCCGGCAATAATGTCAGGGTGATTTCCGACTGCTTCGATCAGGTCGATGTTTCGCGTTGGTTTGAACTGAATCATCACTGCTCCGCGATTATCTTGATGGTTGTGGCAGTAAACGCCGCCCCATTTGACTGGATGGTTAACGCACTGCCATTTGTGGCAAGAAAGCCGTCTTTATCCACGCTGAAGAACGTAGCTAACAGGATGTTATCGGTTGTTGTCGCCGAGTTGCGACTGCTTACCAGTGTGTCAGGAACAGAGCTGGAAAAGGTTAGCTGCATTGACCTGTTTGCGGTTCCGCTGGGCCACGTCCCGACGATCGACAGCTTGAAGAACAAGGTTTTGTTCTCGTTGAACACAACCATCTTGTTGTTAACGGTGTCGAAGAATGGTGCCAACGTGCCGGATGACGGCGTGAGCGTTTTCAGCAGGCTAACAAGGTTGGTCGGCGCTGTCGGGATGGTTACCGATACTCCTGAGTAAACAACCTCTGATTTCTTGCGCGTGGTGGCATACTCAAGCGCAGATATTCTTGTTGAGTGATCACCAACTGTGTTTTGTAGTGTCGGAATACTTCCCTCTGCCGCTGTGAGCCTGGTATCAAGTGCGTCGATATCGGTTGTATTCTGAGTTATTCGCGCATCATGGTTTGCTAACTCAGATTCATTGGCAGCAATTCGCGTCTCGTGATCAGCCAGCTCTGTTTCGGCAGCCGTAATCCTTGTTTCATGATCTGCAAGAGTGCTTTCCGCTGCTGCAATTCTATGTTCATGATTGATGAGAGTTGCTTCAGCAGCTTCAATTCTGGATTCATGGTCTGCAAGGGTGACATCCTGCTCATCATTCTTCACCTGTGCATCATAAGCCCCCTTCCCTGCTTCGTTGGCCTTGTTAGCCACGTTACCAACATCAGTGCCCTGTGCGATAACGTAAAGCAGATACGACTGCGAGAAGATATTGCGTGGAAGAACTGATGTATCGAGCCGCGTAGCCTGGATGATTACTGGCTCATTGAGATTCGAATCAGCCATTACTCAATCCTTATCTGGCAGCCAGACAGAGTGACAGGTGACTTCGTGATAACGCGCAATTTGAAGCCAACATTTTTCCTGATGCGCCCGACTCGCTTCCACAAAACGCGTTTGTCGTAAACGAACGGTTCATTCTGCTCAATCATCTGCTCACGTCCGTAATTGATGCCGTCAGTGGTTGCAGAGAGAAAAAGGCGGTCGGCGTACTGCGCAACGCCAGTTGACGATTCAACCTCAAAGTCAAACACCCTGGCGTTATCCGCTTTGAACAACGGAGTAAACAGCAGGTGTTCCTGTTGCTTGTCGTACTGGCTGCTAATGTCGAACTGCAATTTCCCGGTCACGGATTCCAGCTTATCTCCGCACGTTATCTGATTGCCTTCGTAAATGAAGTCGATAGCGCGGTACACATCGTCATCCAGGCCTGTTTTCAGTACACACCATTGCGGACCATTGGCGCTTGAAGATGCGTCGTACACCAGTACATGGCGCGGAAGATGGATAATCAGCAACTCATGCGCATCAAATCGCAGCGATTCCATTACACCATCAGCCAGTTCATCAGCAGTGTAGGAGCGGAGAATTTTCTCAATGCTCGCGCTGGCGATTGGTGATACCTGACCGGAGCCGATGATGTATACAGACGGCGCACCTGTTGCCGGATTGCTGATAAACGCATAGGAATCAGCAAACGGCGTTTTGCAGTAAGTTCCGGCAATGCCTTTCTGCACCATTAACGATGGCTGGGCGACATACAAAGCAGCACCAACGGTGGTTGCCCCAGTCAGGGAAAAATATTCAATCGTCGATGAACCAAAGCAGACGATGAAGTCTCGCCATGTTCCGATACCGATGATGCCGTCCGGCTGAGACTCGGCACGATATTGTGCGCTGTAACGGTCAGGATGCGATTCATCTTCAAGGTCAGTGATAAACCATGAATCAGTGCCGTCTTTTGACCACGCATAACGCCCACGTAAGCGCGTAATGTCGCGAACTGAACCTAACTCGTACTGTGTGAATCCGCTGTCTGTAGGCCAGTTTGAGACGGTTTTAGCCGTGCCATCATAGAGATACTCGACCAGTTGACCATTAACGCCTACCGCCTGTGATGTCCGACCATGCGCCATTGATACGCGACCACTTCCGGCGACATCACCGACTTCGCTTTCGCCTTTGTAGAGCTTGCCGCCACACACACGATAAACAGCATTCTGCGCCATGTTGTACTCGACGCCGCGCGATACGCCGTTTACATCAGAGTGTTTGGCAATGCCCGGGAATGAGCGAAGATATCCGCTGCTGTTGAGGATTTCTTTGGGTGTAGCCAGCATATTCACTGGCAGATAGTCGATATAGTCGGCGTTTCGGAAGTCTTTGCCGACACCTTTCATAAGCGGAAGTTGCTGAATCGGCATTTATTCGCTCCCGTTATCGCAAGGTCCCTTCCGGTGGAAGTAATTCCAACCGTTCCACTTCGCCAACTGATTGCCGCTACCAACAGGCATACGGTTTGGATAACCGGACTTACATTTAGCGGCTTTTGCTCTGTCCATTGCAGACAGTTTGACGAGTCGCTCTTTCCCGTATCTGGCAGTGGTTATAAGTTTTGCAGACGCTTCCAGCGCATAATCTGGAGCAATGCGGCAGGCAAGGTTGAAAATGACGGCATTTATAGCGTTATTTGATAAGCCGTGCTCATCGCCCGGATCCGGAGCAACATCTGCATCAGCAAAAATGTAGCCAACGTTGATACCAGGTGACGCATCACCGCCAAGCCATTCAGCCATCATCATTTCAAGGTCGTTGACGCCGTCTTCCATAGACTGCGGTTCGACATCGGTTAACGTGGCATTTGATGCCACACCGAGCTTACGTAATGCCGCAAGAACTAAATCACCCTTCGTTGTCAGGTTCATCTGCTGCCGCCTTAGGTTTTCGACCAGGCTTTTTACGCTGTTTTTCTTCTGGCTCTGGCTCTGGCTCTGGCTCTGGCTCTGGCTCTGCAACATCCTTCAGAAGATCATCAGGATGTGCAAACCAGCCAGCATCCAGATATTCCTGAAGCTCTTCGGCTTTCACGATTTCAAAGTCGTATCCAACGCCTTTCCATTTCTTCATGTCGCCATGACGAAAGATCATGTGTGTCATGCTTGTCTCCAGATAAAAAAGGGAGCCGAAGCTCCCTCTGGTTATCACGCGGTCTGGTTAGGCAGACCAACACCAATTGCCTCTGGCCGTACAGCACATGCTGAATACCACACAGCAATACGGCACTTACCAGACAGAGTATTGATATCACCCTGCGTTGCGAAGATGCCGTTAACACCAATACCAGGAATGCTGAAGGAAGACGTTTTCATGCCAGCAAACAGTTCATGGGTTACCGGGATCGGCTGAGACAGTAGGCGGATTGAGTCATCAGCCCAGAACACGTTAGCGGTGGTTGTTGCCACGTTCAGAACGTTTACCGGAGTGGTATCAGCAAGAGAGGTGTTTACGTTAGCGTAAGCCTTCTCTTCTTTTGTCAGTGACGCGTCATCCAGTGCAATCGGCTTCGGCGTAATTTCGATGTGAGTACTATCGATCACACGGGTGATTGAGAAAGTCGCATCATCAGTCAGCACGTTCTTCGCCATCTGAGACAGGAATTTCACACCAGTGAAGCTGATTTTGTCTCCGCGCTTAAATCCGGTGGTGGAGGATACGGTCACCGTTGCAACACGGTTGTCGACGTTCTCCTTGTTACCATCGGTATCAAGGGTGTATGCCTGCGGCTTAAACTTCTGCGCTCCAGACACAGTTACACCAGTAGCGGTTGACTTGGTAACTGCCGGAAGTTTCGGTGAGCGAAGAATTTCATCAAAGCCAGCAATCTGACGCTGAATAGTACCGTTGCGATACGCTTCCTCAGGAACGCGCCCAAAGATGTCACCATCTACCAGGTTGCGGCCTGCTTTGCGGTAATCATCAGGGTTCAGGAAGTAACTGATGCCCATATCGCGGTTTAGCTCACGGGAGAACATCAGGCGCTCTGCATCAGACACAAAATCCCAGCCAGACAGGCCAGTAGATGGACCAATTGCGCGGGTATCGTGAACAACAAGTGAGCCCATTTCAGTTGCCTGTTTGGCAATCGCTGACTCAATGTTATTCGCCAGTTTTTTGGCGGATGCCTGGATGCGGCGACGGTAAGAACGCTCATCACGCAGGTCATCTGCACGAAGCTCGAAGAAATCGTTATCCGGATCGCCCATGTTGCATTTCACGGACAGCTCCAGAATCCCGGTTGCGTTGCCAGTTAAATCCCAGCCAGTCTGGGTTGGCGCTTCCTGCTCAACAGGCATCCATACGGTGTTGCTTGAACGCTGCATGGATTCTGCCGGAGGGGTGTATTTTGTCACTTTGGACGCCATTGGCGTCAGGTTCTGGACGGTTTCGATGATTTCATCCAGAGCATACGTGACCAGTTGACCTTCATTTAATGCCATTATCGAATTCCTTTATTCAGTTGCGCCTTGAGCTTGCGGTACGTCTCTACATCCCCTTTGTTTGCTGCCGCCTCCATCTGCTTTTCAATCGCAGAGATATTTGCAGCAACAGCATGTCCCTGAATGGGTTCATCAGGTAACGGGGCTTCTGAAACAGGCTTGGCTCGAGGCTTGAGAGTTAAACGTTCTGACAGTCGAGTGAGTTCAATCAGCGCGGATTGCCCGTCCATCGCCAGCAACTGGCGTGTTTTCTCAGGATTAGCACCAAGGTGATACATGAGAGCGGCGGATTTCTCCGGGAAGAGGCGCATGATGTCGGCACCGACTGCTGGCGGCACCAGTTGCATGAATGCATCCTCTTTCTCCTGATAGTCAGGGATATTGAGCTTTTCCGCTGCGTCGTAGTGCTTACGGGCTGCCTCGACGTATTGCGCTGATTGCTGGGTGAACTCCTGAGTTTTGCGACCCTGCTCGGCGACAGCCTGGCTTCGTGCGTCCATAGCCTTGATCTGCCATTCACTGTTTGCCTGCTGGAAGGCAGCCAGTGCGCGGCTCTGGTCATAGTCGTACTTAGCCAGTGCATCTTCGGAAAGATAATCGTTAGGGTCTGGTTGTTTTGGTAACTCAGGGTTCACCCGCAGGTGCTCCGGCAACTCTCCACGCTTAACCGCTTCCATCTGCTGCTCAAGCTCACGCTGGCGTTTGCGTTCGATGCGGCGACGGGCAAATTCAGCATTAGTTGCCGGGTCTTGTTTTGGTTTCTCATCGTCTTTCAGGACAATCTCGAAGCCTTCTTCCTGACCTGCGTTGTCGTTGGCATTATCGACAACTAAGCCATCAGCAGATGCCGCTGCATGATTGCCGGGCAGGGTTAATTCTTCAGAAGCCTGAATGTCGGTGGTTTGGTCCATGATTAACTCTCTCTTATTGAGGTGTCTCGGCTACTCCGCCGGAGGGGATTTGAACTTGACGCATAAGATTCGCGAAATCCATGCGTTGTGAATGAGTCTGGTCTGCATCTTTAAGAAGCAGCTCAGCGTTAGCACGAGCATCTTTGCTGCGCTGTTGCTGGAATTGACCTACGAGCTTGAGGTACTCACGCAGTTCTGCCTGCTTGTCGAGGTCCATATTGTTGAAGATTTCTGCAATCTTCGCGGCGTTGAGTTGGTTTTGAGCTTCAACCTTGGCAGCTTCAACCTGAATCTGCGCCTGTTGGTTCTCTGCCTTGAGCAATTCAGCCTGACCTTGCAGAAGGATACCCTGCGCCTGAATTTGCTCTGCTGATGGCTGCTGCGGCTGTTGTTGTGCCTGCTGTACCATCTCCATCTCTTCAGGTGTTTCTGGTTTCTTCAGCCCCATCATCACCAGTTGCTTGTTCGCGTACTCTCGCATCATCTCGACGCCTTTACCGTCAAGCAGCGTGAAGTATTGCAGCATCAGCATCTGGAACTCTGGAGTACCTTGCGGAACCTTGGTGAGTAACTCCTGAATCTCTGCGCGGTTCTGTTCCTTCATGCTCTGGAAGGATGGCCCAACGTCCGTATAGCACTCATAGCGACCACGAATGTCGTTGAGTGTGACCACATTGCCGGACTGGTAATCGACAACTTGCGCATAGAGTTGAACGTCTTTCTCGCTTCCATCTTCAAGTGTCAGCGTTACATGACGAGGAACGTCATAAATATCGTTGACCATTGAGGCATAAATCTCGCCATCACGTCGCATTGCGGTAGCCAGGTTATCCTGAAACACGTATGTCTCAAGGTCTGCCCGCATGTTCAGTTGATTGACGGTATCGAAAGCGACCTGAGAGTTTGCCGCCTGCGCATCCACGCCAAGACTAGCCACCTCTTTCACTGCGTTGGTGGCAGCCTCAAGCATGTAAGCGTTGGCTTGCGGCACTTCAGGGTTTTCCATGTAGGAGATTGGACCAATCGGCAGGTCGTTACCGTTTTCATCGGTCCTGTTCTGCAGATAGTACGGATAGTCATCATTTCCACCGTACATGTATTCGTAGCCTTCGATTTGCTCAGGGAAGAAGGTCGGTTTCTTCTTCGGTGAACGAGCAACAATATCGGCGTTGAACGACATAATCATGTTACGAAGGCGCTGACCGTCTTTCGTCAGCCTTACCACTCCTTCGTAGCACTCCTTGTCACCAGCGAATGACCATTCGCCATACACTGGAACGATTGGAATATGCTCTCCGGCTATCTTCTCGCGGTCTTTCAGTATCTGCGTGCAGGTGATGATCGACTTATACACACGCCGACGCTTCACCTTGCGCTCTGCTACCTTAATGAATCCACGATTAGCCAGGTCGTCGATGACGTCTTTGATATCCTGCTGGTAATAGCTGACCGGCTCACCTGTCAGCGGGTCGCGGTAGATGAAGACTTTCTCTTTCTTCTCTTCGACCTCGTAATACTCAGCGACGTAGACGACATCATTCGATACCCACGGAAACAGCCATGTATCGTTCGGATTCTGGAAAGATGGCAAGGTGTCCGGATCAATACCGTAATCCTCCGCGAACTCTTTCCAGCCATTGCGTGACAAAGCGTTAATCACCGTGCAGTGCTTAGCGTCGCTCTTATCCATCTGCTTGCTGTTGGCGTCCCATATGACGTGTGAGCAGGCTTCATGGATTGGCAGGCGTCGGATTACCTGATTGTTGCTTGTTGGATCGTTGTCTTCGTACTGCGTGACCAGACGCCATGCACCAACGCCAGACTCTATCTGCTCACGAACGCCAACGTTAACGGCAATCTTTGCCGTGTTATGGCGCATATCAGTACGATACATTCCCATCAACACATCGGCAGCATCAGGATTAGCGCCATCTTTTGGTCTGAATAGAACGTCGATAGGGTTACGGCGCATCTCTGCGACCAGTTTCCTGACCACCGGGCGAACAACATCGAATTGTCCGCGATATTGCAGGGTGGTGTAGTTTGATAGCCAGTCATCCCATTGCGACACTCGGCTAAAATACAGGTCATTTGTCGCCTCGGTTCTGGCTTCATCGCTCGCCATCCAGTCCGCGTCAAACTTACACAGAATGGAATTGAGTCTGTTTTCGTCGGCCATTTAAGTTCTCCGTGCGATGGGCCTGATTGGGGCTGGTGTTTTCTTCTCTTTTGGCTTGTTAATATCGCCATAACGCTTAGCGTATCGGCGCATCATGTATGCATAGCGTGTGGCATCAAGAAGGTCATCGCGGGTTTTTGCTATACGCCCTTTCTCGTCACGATGGTAATAGTTAAATTCGTCGAACCAGTCTCGAAGTCCACGGAATACTTTAAATTTACCCAGCTTCATCAGGTCGTACAGTTCGAACAGGCCTGCCTCAACTGATCTAGAACCATCAGGCCATTGCGCTGGTTCATGAAGCATCTGAAACCCCGCTTCGTGGTAGTACTGCTTCTGCTGAAGTCCTGACCCTTTTTCTGTTTGTAATCCATCTTGCGGCCATGCTGTGGGTACTTTTAATGCCCATGACTTAACTGAAGACCATGCCTCTGCTGGAGATGTCTGGCTCGCTTTCCATGCTCTGGTCACATAGTACGTTTCGTTGTCGTTATCGATAACTAATTGCATGTGAGCCTGCGGGTGATCCCAGCCAAAGTCCATGCCATCAATCACCATCCAGTGGGGAGGTATCGGGAATGGATCACAGGTGATTGTGTCTTCGCTAAAGTCATAAATACGACCATGACCAAGCATAGGAATCCCCTTCGTTCGCATGTCTCGTTGATGAGGAGGAAATGATGAGAGCAAATCCTCTTTCACCTTATCACTAAGGTGTGGAGCATCATCCCAGCCAACATTCATGCACGTTTGCGCCGCAGAGGGGTTATCCATGAATCCAATAACCAGCTCTGTACGTCCGTTTTCCGGTGTAAATGTCAGTATCCCACGACCACCACGACCTTTGTCTCCGGTAGCTGTACGGGTAAGAACCTGCGGGTAGATAGTTTCATCTTTTGGCTCTTCGTCGATATGGAACCAGTCAACACTGTCACCCATTAGTGCATGCTGACCTTGCGAGTAAGACCAGAACTGAATTTTCGAAAGCCGACCTGACTTATGCCTGATATAAGCAGAACGTACTGCATTTGGCGTACCAGTCATTGGTTCTGTATCAACAATCAAATCTCCAGGTATTAGACCACCTTCCCAGCCGTCGTCTGTTTTTCTGCCCAGCAACGGTGTTTGCAAAAGGTCTCTAATCTTTTCCCCTGAGTAACCGAGACACCAGATTAGCGGGGCATGATCAAACTTATACCCACCCCATCCATCAGGGTAGTCACCTATTGCATGGATAGCGTCGATATAGGTGGCGGTATCAGTCTTTCCCACACGGTTTGCAGCAATTAATGCAACCTGAGAGTATTTACTACTTAGCGAGATGAACTTCTTTTGCCACTCGTATCTGGTATCGAAATAAGTGCGATACCTGTACAGATGCGAGCGACGTGCTTTTTCCTCCAGCAAGCGTAATAACTCAAGTTTCTGCTCCCGATCCAGATTGTGCATTCTGCAACTCCCTAATGCGACGCTCTATCTCTTCATCAGTCATATCGTTGATGGTTATTCGCTGGTCGTGCTGAATCTTGTCACCGAATCGACGCGTAGCAACCTTAGACGCATACCACTTCCTTGCATCCACCTGAAGCCTGGCTTTTGCCACTGAACCTGATTCTTCTGATGCTGAGTCTGCGTACATGATGATATCTTCGGCCATTACTTCAGCCTGTATCTCTCTGGCTCGCGCGTATTGCTCGTGAAACTCATCATGTCGATGAAGCCACGCAAGAACTGTCGCAAGATGAGGAAATTCATCTCGTCTGCAAATCGCCCTCAGGCTTTCACCCTCCATCAGCAAATTGCATATCTTTTCCGCCAACTCAGGTGAGTACACTGATGGGCGACCAATTTTCTTACCAGTCGCCATATTCATCTCACTTAATCGTTATTTCAGGTTGATGACTCTTTCGCGCCTTCAATCAGTGACTGCTTCAGCAATTCGAGTGTGCCAATCGCCTCGCATAAACTGATTTCGCCATCGTAATCATGGATGACGCTTTCCAGCCGCTCGTATAGCTCTTGAGTAATTGGAAATTTCTTCTCCTTACCCAAATTGATTACGCGGCTCACATCATGCTCCGGTGGTGAACAGGTCTAACGCTTCCTTCGATTTACGCACCGCTTCGAATGTGCGGATCGTGATATCTGAATTAGCGCCGCCTGACTGGAAGTGAATTTTGAATAGCTCAAGCTTCAACGCGTCAGTGCCGATGAATTGAAATGCTTCCTCTGCGGCTGCGTTCTGGTTCATGACCAGCTTGTAAA
>OJIU01000295.1_pt1 | contig 20051 bp, 16 predicted proteins | sample 1595961 | NCBI WGS metagenome assembly OJIU01 (sample SAMEA4350144, study PRJEB24818) | metagenome | biome: human; feature: gut; material: faeces | place: Denmark | collected 2013-09
GCTGCACGACCGTGACGTTATCCGCACCATGGCGTGTGGTATCGCTGGTCTGTCCGTTGCTGCTGACTCCCTGTCTGCAATCAAATATGCGAAAGTTAAACCGATTCGTGATGAAGACGGTCTGGCTGTAGACTTCGAAATCGAAGGCGAATACCCGCAGTTTGGTAACAACGACTCTCGCGTTGATGATATGGCGGTTGACCTGGTAGAACGTTTCATGAAGAAAATTCAGAAACTGACTACTTATCGTAACGCTATCCCGACTCAGTCTGTTCTGACCATCACCTCTAACGTGGTTTATGGTAAGAAAACCGGTAACACCCCAGATGGTCGTCGTGCTGGCGCGCCGTTCGGACCGGGTGCTAACCCAATGCACGGTCGTGACCAGAAAGGTGCTGTTGCTTCTCTGACCTCCGTTGCTAAACTGCCGTTTGCTTACGCTAAAGATGGTATCTCTTACACCTTCTCTATCGTTCCGAACGCACTGGGTAAAGACGACGAAGTTCGTAAGACTAACCTGGCTGGTCTGATGGATGGTTACTTCCACCATGAAGCGTCCATCGAAGGTGGTCAGCACCTGAACGTGAACGTCATGAACCGTGAAATGCTGCTGGATGCGATGGAACATCCGGAAAAATATCCGCAGCTGACCATTCGTGTTTCTGGCTACGCTGTACGTTTTAACTCCCTGACTAAAGAACAGCAGCAGGACGTTATTACTCGTACCTTCACTCAGACCATGTAATTGGTTTTGACTGAAATCGTACTTTAAAAAGCGTACAATAAAGGCTCCACGTAAGTGGGGCCTTTTTAATAGCCTGCTTTGTCAGCTATCTATACTTATATACTCGATGGATTTCGAGTTGCATTGAGGCGGCAACGGAGTGAATCCCCTGGAGCGTACAGAAGTACGTGACTGGGGTGAGCGAAGGTAGCTAACAAAGATGCAGCTTGAAAGACGAAAAGTATGGATAGCAGCCAAAACAGACTCGACACAGTTAATAACTGTGCACTAACACAGGCCCCGGATGGGCCACACCTGGAGATACACCGCAATGTCAGTTATTGGTCGCATTCACTCCTTTGAATCCTGTGGCACTGTTGATGGCCCGGGCATCCGTTTTATTACCTTCTTCCAGGGCTGCCTGATGCGCTGCCTGTATTGCCATAACCGTGACACATGGGATACGCACGGCGGCAAAGAAGTCACCGTCGACGAGTTAATGAAAGAAGTCGTGACCTACCGCCACTTTATGAACGCATCCGGTGGCGGTGTGACGGCGTCCGGCGGCGAAGCTATTCTGCAAGCTGAATTCGTACGTGACTGGTTTCGGGCCTGTAAAAAAGAAGGTATTCATACCTGTCTGGATACCAACGGCTTTGTTCGCCGCTACGATCCGGTTATCGATGAATTGCTGGAAGTCACCGACCTGGTCATGCTCGATCTCAAACAGATGAACGATGAAATCCATCAAAATCTGGTCGGCGTATCGAACCATCGTACGCTGGAGTTCGCGCGTTACCTGTCCAATAAAGACATCAAAGTGTGGATCCGCTACGTTGTCGTGCCTGGCTGGTCTGACGATGACGACTCTGCGCACCGCCTGGGTGAGTTTACCCGCGATATGGGCAACGTTGAAAAAATCGAGCTGCTGCCATATCACGAGCTGGGCAAACACAAATGGGTGGCAATGGGCGAAGAGTACAAACTGGATGGCGTCAAGCCACCAAAGAAAGAGACCATGGAGCGCGTGAAAGGCATTCTCGAGCAATATGGACATAAAGTGATGTATTAATGTTTATGCATTAAGGAAGTAAATCATGGATAGATTTTTGCGATACGGAATATTCGCACTGCTCTTTATATTCCATACAGCTTCGGTCCGGTCAGATTCCGGACCGAAGATTCGTTATCTGTATAACGATGACACCACCGAAGAAACAGTCGCTTTCTTCTACGATAACTCCTTTGCTCGCTGTGCCGAATGCAATCCGTACAGTCAAAGTGATATCGATGCGCTACGCTCAACGCCGTTCGATACCCGAATGGGCAATATTTATAAAGTCGCTGATAACAAAATCTGCATCAACGCAGCAGAGTGTTTCCCTCTCCCATTAAAGATTCCAAAAGAGTCCCCCTGGAAGATAATTGATTATCGTTGGGTTGCTGACACACCTGACTATCAGTTAGATAACAATAAATTACCCGCAGCGCAAAAACAGGAAATTACACAAGCCAGTTTGATAACCCCCAGGTTCCAATTAGATCCGTCAGTCAGTGAAGAAGACGGTAATGAAACCAGCGCCGACCACGCTTACTACGTCGCGCAAACCATGGAAGCTCTTGAAAAATATAAGCTCCAGATTGTTGATACCGAAAAACGTTACCTGGTTTTTCCCCTTGATAATGGGCTGAAAATCACGGTAGATATGCAAAAAGGTAACGATGGCTTGCCCATTGATTCCTTGTTATACCGCCCTGGTCATGTACCAATAATCATTGATTTAACCGACAGTGAGCTGGTTGCTGCCCGCTTCTACCTCTCAGGCCACTAAAGGATTTCACGATGAGAGTACTTGTTTCAGCATTTTTTTTGCTGCTTGCTCAGAGTACGAATGCCGCCAGCACCTGTGATATCAACGCCATTGTGCAGCATGCGTGGCCGGAGGCAAAACCAGCAGCGGAAGGTAAGATGCTCACCAAAAGCAATCAGGTTATCGATATCACGGGCAACTCAGCGCAAAGCGTAATTTGCCGCGTCTGGCCCGCTCATCCGGAACTGACATTGGCGGCGATTCCGCTGATGGCACAACAGGATAACGATTACGATCATACTGGCGATCTGGAACTTTTGGTACTGGACTCCGCGAGCCTCGACGTTAAACAACGATTACGCCTGCCCGAAAGGATGAGTGACGACGCTATTCGAATTTCCGGTCTGATGCTGGATACCGCTCGCTGGAAAGTCGCCACTAACCAAACCGCATTTGGCTTGCGGATAGCCCGCACCGGCAGTTCCCGTGTAAATCCGTTTAGTGAAGATGTGCTATCGCTGTTTGTTATTGAAAATAACCAACTACGAACGATATTAAACGGTATCGTCCTTGAAAACAGTACCGGGGAATGGGACGGGAACTGTGACGGAACATTCAACGATATTACTCGTACCCTCTCACTTACGCCTGACTCGCATAATGGATACGTTGATATTCGTGTAAGCGAGAAAAGTGTAGCATCCAACGCCAATCTTCAGGCTGATGCTGAGTGTACCTCAAAAGATAAGTCCAGCAAGGCGAGCTGGACCCTGCTTTATAATGGAAAACAGTATGTCGTCCCCAAAAATCTGGCGCCGCTTGAGTAAACGGTTCAGGACATAAAATATTCCGAGAGCTTATTCGCCACGCTTTCAATTGAGAAAATGCTCTTCTGATGCGCTTTACGGCACTCCGCATAGCGCTCATCTTGCTCCTCCAGCGCATTAAGTAATTTGTCCGCCACCATCATTGCACCGGCGATTTCTGCGAAACCATACTCCCCCTCACCCTTCAGGGCTACGGCGGCCTGTAGATTCCAGTCCGAAAGACGGCTAAGCGGCGCAAAGGTGCCGCGGGTCAGCGAAAGGATCCGCGCGCCATGCTGCTTCGCCAACGCCAGCGCTTGCATCATATCAGCCGATGCCTGCTCAGTGTGCACCACAATGATTCCCTGGCTCTGCGGTTCAACCATCATGGATGAGGTTGTGAGGTAAAAACGATCGACAAAACTTGCCGCCTTACCCATTTTAATCAGGTTCATTTGTAAGAACAGCGCGACGGGCACCGCCGTACCAACAGCGTATATCGCGACAGAATTAACCTGGTTGATCCACGCCGCAGCAGCCTGTAATTCTTGCGTATTAATGATGGCATGGCTGTCACGAATACTCGCCACTACGGCAGAGACCTCATCATTTTCCTGCTCTTCAGGACGCGCAGCTCCCTGCTCCAGCGCAAGCGCAGTTCTGAAATCAGAAAAACCTTTAAAACCAAATGCGCGGCAAAAACGGGTAATACTCCCTTCACTGGTTTCAATAGAATCCGCTAACTCCGTGATCGTATGTCTCATCACAAAATCAGGGTTCTCCGTCACAAAACGGCCCACTTTTTCCAGAATTGGGCTTAACCCTCCAGCCTCATTTCTGATGTTTATCAGTAAGTTAGTGTCAATCTGACTCATTTTTCGCCTTTTTGCTCAAAATGCAAACACAGTCACATCTTTCTGCCCACGTTAAGATAATAATTTTTTTTACAACAAGAGCAATGAAAATAATTATTTTTACAAAACAGGAGAAAAATAAATGAAAGGTCTCATTGTCTGTCGTACCGGTATGGGCAGTTCCTTAATGCTCAAAATCAAAGCGCAAAAAATCATCGACAAGCATGGCTGGGATATTGAACTCGAACATGACGTATTGTCCGGTCTTGCCACCTGGCAAGGGATTGATTTTGTTATCACCATGCGCGACCTCACCGATGAAATCGAAGCTGCTGGATTCAGAGCCATCGGTATAACCGACTTGATGAATAGCGAAGAAATGGAAACTGCGCTCACCAGCGTAATTCAGGGCAACTAACCTCTCCCGGAGGCAATATGGATCTCCTCAGGTTTATTGTATTCGACATTTTGGGTGTAACCCCACTTTTAGTTGGATTTATTGCATTAATCGGTCTGCTCATTCAACGCAAGCCGATTGAAAAAGTATTATCCGGCACCTTCAAAACCATCGTTGGATTTCTGGTCTTTGCGGGTGGCGCGGGGCTGGCGGTGACATCACTGGGTAATTTCCAGACATTGTTTAGCGATGGATTTGGACTCAAAGGAGTGATGCCGTTGGCGGAGGCGCTAACCGGCCTGGCCCAAACCAAATTTGCCATGTGCGTATCACTCATCATGGTTATCGGCTTTGGCTGGAACTTACTTTTTGCTCGTATTACACCGTTTAAATACATTTTTTTGACCGGCCAACATAATCTGTATCTCTCGGCATTGCTCACCGTCACGCTGAAAGCGCTCGGTTACAGCGATGGCGTTACGATTATGGTTGGTTCTGTATTGTTAGGCCTTGCTGCCTGCATCTACCCGGCCATTGCCCAACCGTGGATGCGTAAGATCACCGGCAATGATGAAATCGCCATGGGTCATTACGTCACACTGGCTTATGCAGCCTCAGGCTGGATTGGCTCGAAGGTCGGCGATCCCAAAGAGTCGACGGAGAAACTGAATCTCCCCGGATGGCTGGGGATTTTTAAAGACTACATTGTCTCAGTCTCTATTTCGGTCAGTATTTTCTATTACATCGCCGCACTGGCAGCAGGGAAAGCAGCGGTTACCGCGGTAGCAGGTGGCATGCACTGGTTGGTCTACCCGCTTTTTCAGTCACTGACCTTTACCGCCTCGCTTTACATCATTATTACCGGTGTTCGCTTACTGCTTTCAGAGATCGTTCCGGCATTTCTCGGGATCTCGGAAAAATTCATTCCTAATGCCAAACCGGCGCTCGACTGCCCGGTTGTATTCCCTTACGCGCCAACCGCTACCGTACTTGGTTTTATCTCTTCGTTCGTCGGCGGACTGGTGGTGATGGGGATACTTGCGCTGATTGGTCAGACGGTAATCATCCCCGTCGCGATCCCCTATTTCTTCATTGGGGCAACGGCTGCCGTCTTTGGCAACGCTTCAGGAGGCTGGAAAGGCGCAGTGGTGGGAAGCTTTATTACAGGCATTCTCATCGGCATTGGTCCCGCACTTATCTACCCAATTATGGAATCGGTAGGACTTTCCGGTACCAGCTTCCCGGAAACCGATTTCGTCGCGCTTGGTCTGGTGGTGTATTACATCGGCAAAATGCTGCCCTGATAAGGAGTAAACATGAATATTGATGAATTGAAATCTCATGCGCGAGCTGCCCGCCGCGATATTGTCACCATTATTTACGAATCCGGTATTGGTCATCCCGGCGGCGCACTCTCCATTATTGATATTCTGACCTGGATTTATCATGAAGAGGTTCGTCTGAATGAAACACCTCGTGCCCGGGTGGTGATGAGTAAAGGCCACGCCGTCGCGGCACAGTACGCCATGCTGTATCAATTGGGGAAAATATCCCGCAGCGAATTTAGCACCTTTCGTCAGATTAACTCGCGTCTGCAGGGACATCCGAGCGTGAAATCACTTCCCGATGTGGATGCAACGACTGGACTGCTTGGCCAGGGTCTGTCAATTGCGCTGGGGATGGCTGCTGCCAAAAATCGCGCGGGGGATCCCAACCGCGTTTTCGCAATCATCGGCGATGGGGAGATGCACGAAGGCCAAATATGGGAGTCACTGCAACAGGCCGCTCATATGCGGATGGACAATCTGGTCGCCATCATCGACTACAACGGTTTTTCCTCACACGATCCGGTCAATGACGTCATCAATCTCGAGCCACTGGCCGACAAAATCCGTAATTTTGGCTGGCACGTACTTGAGCTACAGGATGGTAACAACATGTGCCAGGTTGCCGACACTTTGCAGCTATCTCGTTATCTGAAAGGCAAGCCGGTAGCTATTATCGCCCGCACCACCAAAGGCAGCGGCGTGAGCTATATGGAAAATAACGGCGACTGGCATTCTAAAACACCCAGTGCGGAACAATACCAACAAGCTATGGAGGAATTACAGTCATGAGAGCACCACGCGATGAGATTGGTAATGCCCTGCTCGCTTTGAGGGAGAAAGGCTATCCAGTTGTCGTTATCGACAGCGATCTGGCGAGCTCCACCCGCACCGATCAGTTTCAGAAGATCTGGCCTGAAGCATTCTTTGAAATGGGAATTGCCGAAGGCTCCGCGATGAGTTTCGCCACAGGTCAGGCATTGGAAGGTAACATTCCTTTTTACGTTAACTTCGCGATGTTCGTGACTGGTACAGCATGGACACAGCTTCGTCAGGCTTGTTACGCAAAGGCCAACATTAAGCTGGTCGGTAGCCATCCAGGTATGGATGACGGCCCGGATGGCGCTTCGCACCATGCGCTGGAAGATCTAGCCCTGACTCGTGTATTGCCAGGAATCACGATTCTGACTCCGGCAGATGCCGAAGAAGTTGAGGCTACATTTGAGCAGGCAGTAAATATCCCCGGCCCTGTCTACATTCGTGTTGCCCGGGAACCGATGCCCGTACGCGATAAATCAGTCGTCCCCCGAGTATCCGATATCGAGGCCGTGGAGAGTTCAGGCAACGACTTCGCCATTGTTTATGAAGGAACAGTTCTTGAACAAGCGAGTACGGGTTACGCCCAGCTCAGTGCGCAGGGGAAAAGGGGCAAACTGATTCATGTGGCAACGCTAAAACCGTTCAATCGTCAGCGTTTCCTGCACCTCATTGCCAATTGCCCACGTATCGTCACGATTGAAAATCATACGATTAACGGCGGACTCGGTGGCCAGATTGCTGAAGTGCTGGCTGAAGAAGGAATCAACTCACGATTGTGTCGGCTTGGTACTCAGGACACATTCACCGAATCGGGCAACAGCCGGCAGTTGAAAGAGAAATACGGAATTTCAGCCTCTGCAATCTGTGAAGCACTCAAATAATCTGGTTGGCAGACCGTTACACGGTCTGCCAACTACAATAGGGATAAAACAATGCTATCTACGCTATTTTCAGCCTGGCAGTTTCGCGAACAATGCGGCACCTGGCAGGAAGCCGTGCAGTTGGCCTGTCACCCTCTCGAAGAGCAAGGCGTAATTACACATAGTTATACTCAGGCAATCATCCATGAAACAGAAAAACATGGCCCATGGTATATATTAAGTCCAGAATTTGCCCTGCCTCATGCTCGACCGGATGAAGGCGTGATTGGCAGTAAAACACATCTGTCGCTATTGAGCCTGAAAGAAGCAGTCCTGTTTCCCGGACACCCGGATGTGCGGTTAATCATTGTTCTTGCCGCAGCCAACAGCACTCAACATATCGAAATGATCCAACAGTTGGTGTGCTGGCTGGATGAAGCGGAGCGCTTACACCAGTTATCCCATACCACCAGCCTGGCGCAGCTTCTCTCTATTCTTGAAGTGAGTTAACGCATTACTGTTTCCTGCGCGCCGGAAGCGGGAAAATCAGCCCCAATCCTACCAGCACAAACGGCGTCACGATAAAATCAAGCGTGGGATTATGCGCGGTAAAATGAGCGAGCGGAAACGGCAGGGTGTAAAACTATAATCTTCTGCACACTTTATTTTCAGGGCAAAAGCGTGTGATTAAATAATGCAGGTTCCCATAAAGCATACATAAACAGTATGTATGGGAACCTGTTCGTATTCTGTTAAATCAGGTCAAATATGCGCAATAGAATTGGGCGTATGGCCCGTCTTACGCAACAGCATCAGTAAATAAATAAACGATACGCTGGCGATCATGATAAACAGCAAGCTATCTGAATAATTCTGCATCAGCATCGCGGTAAATGAGGGACCAAGCAGGCTGCCCACGGTATAGCTTAATAACAATGCCTGATTCATGGCGACCAGTTGATGGTGTTCCACCTTTTCACAGGCCCAGGCCATCGCTACCGGGTAGAGAGTAAAACCTGCCGCCCCCAACATAAACAACGCGGGCGCCATCGCCGCCTGATTCAGCATGGCAATACTCCCGACGATTACCACGAAAACCTGAACGCGTAAAACCAGCAGGCGTCCCAGCTTATCCGCCAGACGGCCAATCGGCCATTGCCCCAGGATACCGGCGCTAACCAGAACCGCCATCCAGAAACCAATGCTGGCGTTGCTCACCCCCTGATGGTTGAGATACAGCGGCATCAGGCCATACAAGGACCCCAATACAATCCCGGAAATAATACAGCCGTTAACGCCCAGACGCGCCTGTCGCAGCTTCAGCATGGAGACAATAGGCGTAGACTGCTGTTCATCACCCTGCTGATTGGCAATGCGCGTAAAGAGCAGTGGTAAAACGCCAGCCAGGATTGTACCCGTCACCCACGGCAGAACGTTCATCAATTCAGTTGATACTTTACTAACCAGCAACTGGCCTAAAAACGTCCCCACGTAATAGATCATCATATAAGCGGCAAGCAAACGTCCGCGATTACGCGAAGTCCCACTGCACATCAGCGCACTTTCCACTACCACCCAAATCATGGCGCAGCCAACACCGGCAATAAAGCGCCATGTCATCCAGCTCCAGAATCCCACCATAATCCCCAGCCCGACACAACCTACGGCAAAAATAAGCGAGGCGATGTAATAGCTGCGATTAAAACCAAGGTGTTTTATTAAATACCCGGTCAGCAACGTCCCTACCAGATTACCGGTAAAATAGGACGAGCTCACCACGCCTACCTGCCATGTGGGCAGATTTTCATGGGCGAGCCAAAGCGGGACGAGCGTGTTTAACACGGCGATCGCCAGGGTCAACAGAAGCAGCCCGCATAGCAATAGCATGACGGGACGGGTATAGGTGGACATGAATAAAAACCGTGAGGAAGTTCAAATTTCATGCGCATCATGCCACTGCCAAAAACATTGTCAATCGGCGTAATCAGAGGGCTGAGGCGCTTTCTGGACGATCGATTTGCATTACTGATTCTTAATGTGAATAGATAAAAAGCACAAAAACACATCTGCTTGTTTTTATTGATCTAAAACAAAAATCTCGCTTTGCGTTCAGTCGAAAAATTTCATGGACTCCCCTTACTTTTATTTCTTACTAAACTCTATGCGGGATACAGAGCTGCATTGTCTTCAAAATAGAACAGTGAGTTCTTATTTATCTATCTAATCCAAATATCGTTCTTTTCGTAGACTTAAACTCATCAAATTTCCCCCACCGATGCAGAACAGGAGAAATACCATGACTAAACCTTACGTAAGACTTGATAAAGATAATGCGGCAGTACTGCTGGTCGACCATCAGGCAGGCCTGCTCTCTCTGGTTCGGGATATCGATCCCGATAAATTTAAAAACAACGTGCTAGCCCTGGGTGACTTAGCAAAATACTTCAACCTCCCAACCATTCTGACAACCAGTTTTGAGACTGGACCAAATGGGCCGCTGGTGCCGGAACTAAAAGCTCAATTTCCCGATGCGCCTTATATTGCTCGACCCGGAAACATTAACGCGTGGGATAACGAAGATTTCGTGAAAGCAGTAAAAGCGACCGGCAAAAAGCAGCTGATTATCGCCGGTGTCGTGACGGAAGTTTGCGTTGCCTTCCCTGCGCTCTCGGCGATTGAAGAAGGTTTTGACGTTTTTGTTGTCACCGATGCTTCAGGCACATTTAATGAAATTACCCGCCATTCAGCATGGGATCGGATGTCGCAGGCCGGTGCTCAATTGATGACATGGTTCGGCGTCGCATGTGAGCTGCACCGCGACTGGCGTAACGATGTCGAAGGTCTGGCGACGTTGTTCTCGAATCACATTCCGGATTATCGCAATCTGATGACCAGCTACGACACGTTGACCAAGCAGAAGTAAAACCAGGGCGAACCCCCTGGCCTGATGTATTGTTAATGGCGCTTCACTTATCAGGCCTACAGATCGTGCAGGCCTGATAAGACTTGAGTTAATCCGGGATACTATAAATTAACCCGCCACCGCCATACCAACGGTCATATGCAAACCGTAAAACACGCCACGACCAATCAGCTCACCGACCAGAAGCAAAATAAACGCCACGGAAAGCAGCGGAACGGCAGGCTGGTAGCCCTTCACCTGCGGCACAATCCAGCAGCACAGCGCTAATGCCAGCGCCACAATCCGCCACGCCATCAGCGATCCGTAATCCGGAACCAGCGCAGAAGCCTGTTGAATCGAACTGTGGATCGTCGCCAGTTCAGCCCCCTGCATGACAGACATGATGGCGCTCACGACCAGAGCAAGCACTGAGATAGCCGGCAGCAGGCGCATTGCCCAACCATCCACGCCAGCAATTCTGAGTAACAGATATCCCAGCAGCGGCCCGCCCATAAACATCGTCAGGAAGAAGCCCAGCGGCGTCCAGACGCTGTACCAGGTCGGCACGGTATCGATGGTGTTATACACGCGTACCATCATCCAGACAAAAACCACGCCCAGCACCATGGTGACAACTAACCACAGATTACGTAATGCGGGCGACATTTTTTTCAACGTAGCCAGCAACCAGCCGATACCGCCAACAGCAAAGAAAATTGAGCCACTGGCAATCTCATTACTTAATGCAGAAGATCCTACGCGATTGAGTGAGTTAAAAGCGCGCATCGGCGAGCCCAGATGGAGCATGGAAGCAATAAAGCCAATGCCCATTAATACCCACAGCCCGAACATGCAGGCAATCACGCGCTGCTGCGATTCTGGGCGTAAGTCGCCTTTCATCAACGCCAGCGCCAGAACGATAAAGCCGCCAACCACACACTGTCCGAAGACCGTGAAGATCATCAGCGGCCATTCATGCCATCCACTTCCCATCTTACACCTCCTTCGGATTAGCCAGATAGCCTGTTGTATCCCCGGTCGGGCGGCTATTGGCGTTAGGTTTGATGACAATACTCGGTTTGGTAAAGTGCGCGCCCGGCAGTGGCGCGACCGCTGCCAAAGTACCGTGTTTTTTGCGCAACTCTTCAATCGGACCAAAATCCAGCGCACGCAGTGGGCAGGACTCCACGCAGATAGGTTTTTTGCCTTCAGCGACGCGCTCATGGCAGCCGTCACATTTAGTCATGTGCCCTTTTTCAGCGTTGTACTGCGGTGCGCCGTAAGGACAGGCCATGTGGCAATACCGACAGCCAATGCACACATCTTCATCGACTACGACAAAGCCATCTTCACGTTTGTGCATCGCACCGCTCGGACATACCTTGGTACAGGCCGGATCTTCACAGTGGTTACAGGCAATGGAGAGGTAATAGGCAAAGACGTTCTGATGCCAGACGCCGTTGTCCTCCTGCCAGTCACCGCCTGCGTATTCATAAATGCGGCGGAAGCTGACTTCAGGGGTTAAATTTTTGAAATCTTTGCAGGCCAGTTCGCAGGTTTTGCAACCGGTGCAACGACTGGAATCAATAAAAAATCCATACTGGGTTGTCATCGGCTACTCCTTACACCTTTTCAACCTGAACAAGGTTCGTGTGTGACGGGTTCCCCTTCGCGAGAGGAGACGGACGCTGGGTCGTCAGAACGTTAATGCACCCGCCCTGATCCACGCGTTTTGCATCCGGGTCATACCAGGCGCCTTCTCCTAATGCCACCACGCCGGGCATCATACGTGGTGTGACCTTCGCCTCGATATGCACTTCACCGCGGTCGTTATAGATGCGCACCTTGTCGCCGTTGTTAATGCCGCGTCGCTGCGCATCCATCGGGTTGATCCACATTTCCTGGCGGCAGGATGCTTTCAGAACATCTACGTTGCCATAGGTCGAGTGGACGCGAGACTTATAGTGGAAGCCGGTCAACTGCAGAGGGAATTTCTTCACCAGCGGATCGTTTAAGCTCTCAAAGCCTGGGGTATAAATCGGCAGGGGATCGATCACATCACCTTCAGGAAGCTCCCAGGTTGCCGCGATCTCTGCAAGCTGCTGCGAATAAATTTCGATCTTACCTGACGGCGTGGTCAGCGGATTAGCTTTAGGATCTTCACGGAATGCCTTATACGCCACGTGATGCCCTTGCGGATCGCGCTGTTTAAAGATCCCTTGTTTACGGAATTCTTCAAACGTTGGCAGTTCAGGAATCGCTTTGCGCGACTGCTCGTAGAGATGGCGCATCCACTCTTCCTGAGTACGACCTTCTGTAAACTGCTGCTCGACGCCAAGGCGCTTCGCCAGCTCGCTGGTCATCTGGTAAATAGTCTTGCATTCGAATCGCGGCTTGATCGCCTGATCGGTGAAAATCACATAGGACATGTTGCCGCAGGAGGCATCCAGCGCGAAGTCCATCTGCTCAGAGGCGGTGCAGTCCGGCAGCAAAATGTCCGCGTATTTCGCCGAGGAAGTCATATGGCAGTCGATGACGACGATCATCTCGCATTTGTTCTCATCCTGCAGGATTTCATGCGTACGGTTGATATCAGAATGCTGGTTAATCAGGCAGTTACCGGCATAGTTCCAGATCATCTTAACAGGAACATCAAGCTTGTCTTTACCGCGTACCCCGTCACGCAGGGCCGTCATCTCCGGGCCTCGCTCAATCGCGTCCGTCCACATGAACATCGAAATGCTGGTTTCAACAGGGTTTTCCAGCGTAGGCATACGTTCAAATGGCAAACTGTATGAGCCCTCACGCGCCCCGCTGTTGCCGCCGTTGATCCCTACGTTACCGGTCAGGATAGCCAGCATAGAAATGGCGCGGGTCGCTATTTCACCGTTGGCGTGACGCTGCGGTCCCCATCCCTGGCTGATGTATGCTGGTTTAGCGCTACCGATTTCACGCGCCAGTTTGACGATTCGATCAGCGGGAATACCAGTAATCTGCGCCGCCCACTCCGGAGTCTTGGCAATACCGTCCTTGCCCTGCCCTAGAATATACGCCTTGTAGTGACCGTTCTTCGGCGCATCGGCCGGTAAGGTTTTCTCGTCGTAACCTACGCAGTACTTATCGAGGAACGGTTGGTCAACCATGTTTTCGGTGATCAAGACATACGCCAGACCATTAACCAGCGCCGCATCGGTTCCTGGACGGATCGGGATCCATTCATCCTCACGACCAGCGCCGGTATCCGTGTAGCGGGGATCGATAATGATCATGCGGGCATTGGATTTTTGACGCGCCTGTTCAAGGTAATAGGTTACCCCACCCCCGCTCATACGGGTTTCACCAGGGTTATTCCCGAACAGAACCACCAGCTTGCTGTTTTCAATGTCTGACGGGCTGTTACCGTCAGCCCAGCCGCCGTAGGTGTAGTTCAACCCGGCAGCGATTTGCGCTGAAGAGTAGTCACCGTAGTGGTTAAGGTAGCCGCCGCAGCAGTTCATCAACCGTGCCACCAGCGTTTTACCCGGCGGCCACGAGCGCGTCATGGTGCCGCCCAGCGTACCGGTGCCGTAGTTCAGGTAGATAGACTCGTTGCCGTAGTCTTTAATAAGACGCTGCATATTGCTGGCAATGATGTCGTAGGCTTCATCCCAACTGATGCGCTCAAATTTGCCTTCTCCACGTTTGCCGACGCGTTTCATCGGATATTTCAGCCGATCGGGATTATAGACGCGACGACGCATGGAGCGACCACGCAGACAAGCGCGCACCTGGTGCAGACCGTCATAGTTGTCATCGCCGGTGTTGTCGGTTTCGACATACTTTATTTCACCATCGACCACATGCATACGCAGCGGGCAGCGGCTACCGCAGTTCACCGTACATGCGCTCCAGATCACCTTCTCATTAATCTGTGACGGATTAAGGGCTTCTGCGGCATTTGCAATACGGGTAAATGGCAGGGTAAACGCGCTACTGGCCACCGCCAGTCCGCCTATTGCCGTCGTTTTCACCAAACCGCGGCGACTAACCTCAGCTGCCAGCACGGCATCGGGGATTTTAGTTTTCATAGTGGCTCACTCTGCTGCTCACAATAAAAATTACAAACACTCGCTGTATAGTTTTTTATATAACGTTAATATCGATATACAGGCTGTTAAATACTGAATTTGCTAAAAGACAGAGATAAATACTGACTTTCATTCGAAGGCAGTATTACTCCTATGGGAGTAGTCGTTATTGTCCGACGTCAAACGGGCATAAAAAAAGCGCCCTGAGGCGCTTTTTTAGCAGAGAAAGGTAGCTTAGCCGATGAATTCCAGGCCATTCATGTACGGACGTAACACTTCAGGAACCTGAATACGGCCATCAGCCTGCTGATAGTTTTCCATCACCGCAACCAGCGTACGCCCAACCGCCAGACCGGAACCGTTCAGCGTATGCACTAAACGGGTCTTTTTGTCGGATTTGCTACGGCAACGCGCCTGCATACGACGAGCCTGGAAATCCCACACATTGGAGCAAGAAGAAATTTCGCGATAGGTGTTCTGCGCCGGGATCCACACTTCCAGATCGTAAGTTTTGCATGCGCCGAAGCCCATGTCACCTGTGCACAGGATGATCTTACGGTATGGCAGACCCAACAATTGCAGGACCTTCTCGGCATGACCGGTCATCTCTTCCAGCGCATCCATCGAGTCTTCCGGGCGAACGATCTGCACCATCTCAACTTTATCGAACTGGTGCATACGGATCAGACCACGAGTGTCACGACCGTAAGAACCGGCTTCAGAACGGAAGCACGGCGTATGCGCGGTCATTTTGATCGGCAACGCATCTTCGTCAATGATTTCGTCACGTACCAGGTTGGTCAGCGGCACTTCCGCCGTTGGGATTAGCGCATAGTTGCTGCTGTCCGCTTCTTCATCCAGCGGACGCGTGTGGAACAGATCGCCCGCGAATTTCGGCAGTTGGCCTGTACCGTACAGCGTGTCATGGTTAACCAGATACGGAACGTAGTTTTCGCTGTAGCCATGCTGTTCGGTGTGCAGATCCAGCATGAACTGAGACAGCGCACGGTGCATACGCGCGATCTGCCCTTTCATGACGACGAAACGAGAGCCGGTCAGCTTAACTGCCGCAGCGAAATCAAGACCCGTGTGCATTTCACCCAGGGTAACGTGATCGCGCACTTCAAAATCAAACTCACGCGGCGTACCCCAACGGCTAACTTCGACGTTGTCATTTTCATCTTTACCCACCGGAACTTCGTCCGCTGGCAGGTTAGGAATGGTCAGCGCAATGTCGCGGATCTCGGCCTGTAAGGTATCAAGTTCAGCTTTCGCGGCATCCAGCTCTTCGCCCAGTTTGTTCACTTCCAGACGTAAAGACTCGATATCTTCCCCGCGCGCTTTTGCCTGGCCGATGGATTTCGATCGAGAGTTACGCTCTGCCTGCAGGTTTTCAGTTTGTACCTGCAGAACTTTACGACGCTCTTCAAGAGCGCGCAGCTTATCTACATCCAGCTTAAAGCCCCGGCTTGCCAGTTTTTCTGCGACTGCGTCTGGCTCATTACGCAGCAGATTGGGATCGAGCATGCTTATCCTGTGCTTATCGAATTAAAATAGGAGAAAGTGACCACAGCCTGCGGTCACAGGGATACAGAGACAACATTACCGCAACGATAACACTAACGGTAGCGTTTTATAGGGCTATTTTGATCCTGTCCGGCGAGCCAGGCGAGCTTTTCGCCAATCTTGCCTTCAAGACCTCTGTTTGTGGGGTGATAATAGCGTGTTTGTGCCATTTCCTGCGGGAAGTACTCTTCTCCGGCGGCATAGGCATTAGGCTCATCATGGGCATAACGATACTCCTGACCGTAGCCCATCTCTTTCATCAGCTTCGTTGGCGCGTTGCGCAGGTGAACCGGCACGTCGTAATCCGGACGTTCGCGGGCATCAGCCAGCGCAGCTTTGAAGGCGGTGTAAACTGCATTACTTTTCGGCGCGCAGGCCAGATAAACAATCGCCTGAGCAATGGCTCGTTCACCTTCTGCGGGTCCCACACGGGTAAAGCAATCCCATGCGGAAATCGCCACCTGCATGGCGCGCGGATCTGCGTTGCCGACATCTTCAGAGGCAATCGCCAGACAGCGACGGGCAACGTACAGCGGATCGCCGCCAGCGGTGATGATTCGCGCATACCAATAAAGCGCCGCATCCGGGGCGCTGCCGCGTACTGACTTGTGTAATGCGGAGATGAGATCGTAAAAGCGATCGCCTTTGTTGTCGAAACGCGCGCTGCGTTCACCGGCAATTTCAGTGAGCAACTCGGCCTTCAATACGCGCTTGCCAGAATCATCAACTTCGGCCATATCGGCCATCATTTCCAGCGTATTCAGCGCCCGACGCGCGTCACCATTGACCAGTTCAGCTATCGCCCGACGCGTCTCTGGAGGCAGTACGATATCCTGGCCGCCGTAACCCCGCACTTTGTCTGACATCGCCTGGTCAAGCACTTGTTCAGTATCGTCGGTGGTTAACGATTTCAGTAAGTAAACGCGCGCACGCGACAGCAGCGCCGAGTTCAGCTCAAACGAGGGGTTTTCAGTGGTTGCGCCAATAAACGTGATGGTACCGTCTTCAATATGCGGTAAAAACGCATCCTGTTGGCTTTTATTAAAACGGTGAACTTCATCCACAAACAGGATCGTACGCCGGCCCGCGTTACGATTCTGACGCGCACGCTCAATCGCTTCACGAATTTCTTTTACACCAGAGGTCACTGCCGAAATCCGTTCGACATCGGCGTTAGCGTAACGGGCAATAACTTCGGCAAGCGTAGTTTTCCCCGTCCCCGGCGGCCCCCATAAAATCATGGAGTGCAGATGTCCGGCCTCGATAGCGCGCGGCAAGGGTTTACCCGCAGCCAGCAGATGCTGCTGCCCGATATACTGCGCTAAATTTTCTGGCCGCATACGCGCGGCCAGTGGCTGAAAAGTATTATCAGAAAAGTCGAGCGACAGATTGCTCACTCACACGCCTCTACTTACGTTGATCGTCAACCGTTACACCTTGCGGCGGGGTAAAGGTGAATTTAGAGGGTTCAATCGCACCATTCTGCTGAGATTTCAGCTGATAGCTGCTGCGCTGATCGTCTTGTTCAACGGCGCTAAACTGGTGGATAGTCCCGTCACGCCCAACATTGATAGTAAACTGCTTCAGGTTGCCGCTGCTGGTTTTTGGCGTCAGCACGAAATCATCGCCGTTTTGCTTAATGTTGTACTGCTGCCAGTCACTTGCCTGGTTACGCGCAATCAGCATAAATGGCGTATTGCCCGTAGCGTCTTTCAACCAGGTCGCAGTCGCCTGCTCAACAAACGGGTTGAAGAACCACAGCGTTTTACCATCGGAAACCAGGATGCTCTCATCAGGTTGCGTCATATGCCAGTTAAACAGATTAGGACGTTTAACCCATAAGTCACCCTGACCTTCCTGCACCGCCGCGCCGCTACCGTCCGTGACCTTCTGAGTAAAGCTGGCATGGAAGCTACTGACTTTATCCAGGCGGCTTTTCAGGTCGCTGGCAGCGTCAGCCCAGACGCTGCTCACCATAAAGCTCGACAGTAATGCACAGGTGATTGCGATTCTTTTCATCGTTATTCCTCAAAATACGTCACTCCCAACGGGGAGATCCCTCTGCTATCCATTTCAGGCCAAAAATCAGCATGAGGAAAGTAGAAAATACTGAATTACTTAACTTTGCAATCATTCGAAGGGCGGCGGAGCCAGCACTTCACGATTACCATTATGCCCTTGTTCGCTGACAATACCCTGCGCTTCCATCTGCTCGATGATGCGCGCCGCTCGGTTGTATCCGATACGGAACTGACGCTGGACGCCGGAGATTGAGGCTTTGCGTTTCTGGGTCACAAAGTTTACCGCCTGATCGAACAGCGGATCCAACTCTTCGCCACCATCAAAGCCGCCACCGCCGCCTTCGCTTTCGCTGTCAGAAGTAATGCCGTCGACGTACTGTGGACGACCGCGCGCTTTCCAGTCCTGAACCACTGCGTGAACTTCTTCATCGCGGACAAAGGCGCCGTGAACACGCACTGGGATCGTCGAGTTCGGTGCGGAATAGAGCATGTCACCCATACCTAACAGCGATTCCGCTCCGCCCTGGTCAAGGATGGTACGCGAGTCAATTTTACTCGACACGGTAAAAGCGATACGCGTCGGGATGTTTGCTTTAATCAGACCGGTGATAACGTCAACAGACGGCCGCTGGGTTGCCAGCACCAGGTGGATCCCCGCCGCACGCGCTTTTTGCGCCAGACGAGCAATCAGTTCTTCCACCTTTTTGCCAACTGTCATCATCAGGTCGGCGAATTCATCCACCAGCACAACAATATACGGTAGTTTTTCCAGCACCGGATGCTGAACATCCATACTGTCACCCGGCTTCCAGTACGGGTCCGGAATCGGACGCCCCATGCGGGCGGCTTCAGCGATTTTCTCGTTATAACCGGCAAGGTTACGCACGCCAAGCGCCGACATCAGCTTGTAGCGACGTTCCATTTCATTGACGCTCCAGCGCAAGGCGTTAGCAGCATCTTTCATGTCGGTCACGACTTCGGTCAGCAGATGCGGAATGCCTTCATAAACCGACAGTTCCAGCATTTTCGGGTCAATCATGATAAAGCGAACGTCTTCCGGCTGCGCCTTGTACAGCATGCTGAGGATCATGGCGTTCACCCCAACAGACTTACCGGATCCGGTTGTCCCTGCTACCAGCAGGTGCGGCATTTTTGCCAGATCGGCCACCACCGGTTCGCCCGCAATATCTTTACCCAGCACCACGGTCAGCGGAGATGAGTTATCACGGAATTTAGCGTTATCCAGCACTTCACGCAGATAAACGGTTTGACGTTTTTTATTCGGTAACTCCAGTCCGACATACGGTTTGCCTGGTATAACCTCAACCACACGTACCGCCGCGGTGGACAACGAACGCGCCAGATCTCGCGACAGGTTAGAAATACGCGCCGCTTTAACCCCAGGAGCCAGATTAAGCTCAAAGCGGGTAATCACCGGGCCTGGAGAGTAGTTCACCACATCGGCTTTAATGCGGAAATCCGCCAGACGCGCTTCCACCAGACGTGCCATTTGCTCCAACGCGAAAGTATCTATCGGCTCAACTTCGCTCGGCGGCGGTGTGAGCAAATCTAACGATGGCAGCGGCGTACTTGGACGGTGCGCCGGACGGCTGTCGCCATTACGCATCAGGAGCGGATGGATCAGACTATCCTGCGTTGGCGGTGTAGCCGGCTGTGCTGGCTGCTGATAGTGCTGCTGCGGTGCGACTGGCTGCGCCGGTTGCTGATAGTGCTGCTGCGGTGCGACTGGCTGCGCCGGTTGCTGATAATGCTGCTGCGGTGCGACTGGCTGCGCCGGTTGCTGATAATGCTGCTGTACGGCTGCGGCGCGGGCGGGGAGGGGGGGAGGGGTGGGTGCGGTGGGGGCGGGGAGGCGCGGCAAAAAGGGACGGGGGGGGG
>OJIU01000296.1_pt1 | contig 19993 bp, 17 predicted proteins | sample 1595961 | NCBI WGS metagenome assembly OJIU01 (sample SAMEA4350144, study PRJEB24818) | metagenome | biome: human; feature: gut; material: faeces | place: Denmark | collected 2013-09
ATTTGCCTGGCGGCTGTAGCGCGGTGGTCCCACCTGACCCCATGCCGAACTCAGAAGTGAAACGCCGTAGCGCCGATGGTAGTGTGGGGTCTCCCCATGCGAGAGTAGGGAACTGCCAGGCATCAAATTGCAGTAAACCGGGATGAAGAATCCGGGTAGTGACAAAGAAATTCGGTGGAGCGGTAGTTCAGTTGGTTAGAATACCTGCCTGTCACGCAGGGGGTCGCGGGTTCGAGTCCCGTCCGTTCCGCCACTTATTAGAAAATTAAGCCTGCTACCAAGCAGGCTTAATGATAAGAAAATTTAGGGGCGTAGCTCAGTTGGTAGAGCACCGGTCTCCAAAACCGGGTGTCGCGAGTTCGAGTCTCTCCGCCCCTGCCAGAAACAATCCTTAGCATTTTTGCTAAGGATTTTTTTTTACCTGCAATTTGATCTGTGCCTTCCTGCTGTTTTATTCCCGGCATCCTTGCCCGTATTTATTTAATCTTCCAGAATATTCGTTCTCAGCAGATCGCAAATCAGTCCATGTTTATCGCTGTTTTGTAGCCAAACTGCATATAAAGGGCGTGAAAGCGTTGTACTGTCGGTAACCGTATGGAGATCGCTTTTGGTTTTGGCCCAGTGCACGGGAAGCCAGCTAAAGCCCTTAATCACTGAGAGTTGCTGCCTGGCCAATTCTGCCGAACTGGTGGTGAGTACCGGCACTTCATCTCCCGCAATCAATCCCGCTTCGTGTTGTTGAAAATCGGGTCCCCATTCCAGGCGTAGATAATTCAATTCATCTTTGGTTTGTGAAGGAGAGCTGCAATAGAGCGCCAGCGTGAAATACCCCAACAGCTGGCTGCTAAATTCGTCCATTTTGGGTGTTTCGGTCGTAATCAGTAGATCAAGCTGTCGTTCATGAAGCTGTTTTACTAACGACTGGCGCTGAGCGATCCTCGCTTCAAACTGCAGGCTGGACTGTGGCTCCTGAGATTGATACAAACGCCTCAACCAGTCATTAAGCATGCACTCCCAAAGAGAGGCGCTGGCACCGATAGAAAACTCGTTATGCCGCGAGGTATTCGCGACTTCCTTACGTGCGGCTTGCCACGTATTCATCAACGTTTCAGCGTAAGGCAATAATTTTTCACCTGCAGCGGTTAAACGGATATTGTTTCTGTGCCGGGTGAACAGGTTTACACCCAATTGATTTTCCAGTTGTCTTATCCGGAAACTAACCGCTGATTGGGTCAGATAGAGCGCTTCAGCAGCCCTGCCAAAATGGCGTGTCCGGCTAACTTCCAGGAAAGTTTTTAACAATTCCGTATCCACAACTCGCTCCATAAAATTATTTGTCGTTATGATTTAAATCTTTTGTTTGACGCTCTGTCAAGCGTAACTAATACTCCGCGCCATAAATAGCTCGGCCAAAGAATTAGGAGCGTGCAGGATGGCGGAAAGCTTTACGACGACTAATCGATATTTCGATAATAAATATTATCCCCGCGGATTCTCCCGTCATGGTGATTTCACCATTAAAGAAGCACAACTGCTTGAGCGTCACGGTTATGCTTTCAACGAGCTGGATCTGGGCAAGCGTGAGCCGGTAACTGAAGAAGAAAAACTGTTTGTTGCGGTATGTCGTGGCGAACGTGAGCCGGTTACCGAAGCTGAACGTGTGTGGTCTAAGTACATGACGCGTATTAAGCGTCCAAAACGTTTCCACACGCTGTCTGGTGGGAAACCTCAGGTGGAAGGTGCAGAAGACTACACCGAATCTGATGATTAATAAAAAGGGCGAAAGCCCTTTTTTTATGTCAGTAGTTTCTGCAAATGAATGAGTAATCTGTCTATCGCCCGGTACCCAACGGCTTCCTGTAAGTGTTGGCGAGAGATGTGATCACATTGTTCGATATCCGCAATTGTTCGTGCGACCTTTATCAGGCGCAGCCAGGCGCGGATAGACAATCCGAGATGTGCGAGCGTTTCTTCAAGCCACTGCGCATCGTCGCTGCGCAGTACGCAGTATTTATGGATATCCTGACTACCCAGATGCGCGTTTAACTTATTTTGCCGCTGATACTGACGCTCTCGTGCTGCCATAACGCGTTGCTTCACCGTGGCGCTATCTTCCCCTTTTACTGCGCTCTGGCTGAGTATGCCAGGCGGTGGTAAGGGAATTTCGAGGGAGAGATCGAAGCGGTCAAGAAATGGACCTGACAATCGATTGAGGTAACGCAGCGTCTGTTCCGGGGTACAGCGGTTATGGTTTCCCTGATAATGGCCTGTCGGGCTTGGATTCATCGCAGCTATGAGTTGAAAGCGCGCGGGGTAGGTTATTTTTGCTCTGGTGCGGGAGAGATGGATCTGCCCGGACTCGATGGGTTCGCGCAGCGCATCCAGCGTGCGTCGCTCAAACTCGGGTAGTTCATCCAGAAACAGTATGCCGTTATGCGCCAGAGAGATTTCGCCTGGCGCAGGAATTGAGCCTCCACCGACCATAGCGGTCAATGAAGCACTGTGATGCGGCGAACGAAAAGGGCGTTGCTTCCACTGTTTTTGTATTGTGTCTGAATTAACCAGACTGAGTATCGCGGCGCTTTCCAGTGCTTCATCATTGCTAAGTGGCGGGAGCAGCCCTCTGAGGCGGCTGGCGAGCATGGTCTTGCCTGTGCCCGGCGGGCCGATAAGCAAGAGGTTGTGACCGCCAGCTGCGGTAAGCTCCAGCCCCCGTTTACCCTGTTCCTGGCCAATAACATCGCTCAGATCATCGACTAATGCGTTGGGCGTAAAATCTGCGGATGAGGGCTTATCTAAATCGTGCTTACCTTCAAGAAATGCGCATACGGTCTGCAGGTGTTCGGCGATCAGGCATCCTTCGCCATGTATGAGTCCAACTTCAGCGGCGTTCTCTTTGGCGACAATAATTCGCCTGCCTGCACGAATGGCTTCGGTTGCGCTTGATATCGCGCCGGGAACGCCGCGTAATGCGCCTGTAAGCGCTAATTCCCCTACCAGCTCGTAGGTATCGAGATTGTGGGCTGTAAGCTGCTCAGAAGCGGCCAGAAGCGCAACAGCGATAGGTAAATCATATCTCCCCCCTTCTTTCGGAAGATCGGCCGGAGCGAGGTTTATGGTTATTTTCTTCGCCGGGAATTCATAACCGCTATTTATAATCGCACTACGTACCCGGTCGCGTGCCTCTTTCACCGTCGTTTCGGGTAGCCCCACCATGGTTAAGCCAGGCAATCCGTTGCTGATATGCACCTCGATAGTAATGGCTGGCGCATTCACGCCCAGCGCGGCGCGTGTGTGAACAATCGATAGTGACATAATCCCTCCTGATGGAAGCATTATGTCGCAATACATCGCGGCAAGATTTAATGTAATTGCGGTTTTTAAATGCTGATTCCCGTATTTTTGTGCAACAGATAGTTGCTTGCATTTAGCCTGGAATGAGGGCCGCAAATGCTTTGGAATGGCGTTTTTATTGGGGATTGGGATGTCGACAATCGCCTGAAACGTGAAATATTTTCATTTTTGATTTTTTGTATAAAAAACAATGGTATTTATCTAAACCGTTAACGGTGTCAGAAAAACGAATTAAAAAATATCTTGTGTCATTTGCAAATTCTATGGTAACTCTTTAGGTATTCCTTCGAACAAGATGCAAGAAAATACAAAAATGACAGCCCTTCTACGAGTGATTAGCCTGGTCGTGATTAGCGTGGTGGTGATTATTATCCCACCGTGCGGGGCTGCACTTGGACGAGGAAAGGCTTAGAAAACAAGCCTTAACGAACTAAGACCCCCGCACCGAAAGGTCCGGGGGTTTTTTTTGACCTTAAAAACATACACGAGCAGCAGAAAGTGAACGGTAGCATAAAATTCTGTTTCTCAAGATTTACGGCGGGGATGTAACTATGAATGGGGCACAGTGGGTGGTACATGCGTTGCGTGCACAAGGGGTTCAAACCGTCTTTGGTTATCCCGGTGGCGCAATTATGCCGGTTTACGATGCATTGTATGACGGCGGCGTAGAGCACCTGTTGTGCCGACACGAGCAGGGCGCAGCGATGGCGGCGATTGGCTATGCCCGTGCGACCGGTAAAACCGGCGTTTGTATCGCAACTTCCGGTCCTGGTGCTACCAACCTGATCACGGGCCTTGCCGATGCGCTGTTAGATTCTGTTCCTGTTGTAGCGATCACCGGTCAGGTGGCATCACCTTTTATCGGAACGGATGCGTTCCAGGAAGTGGACGTTCTGGGGATGTCGCTGTCCTGCACCAAACACAGTTTCCTGGTGCAGTCGCTGGAAGAGCTGCCGCGCATCATGGCTGAGGCTTTCGCCGTGGCGAATTCCGGTCGTCCGGGTCCGGTTCTGGTTGATATCCCGAAAGACATCCAATTAGCCAGCGGTACGCTGGAGCCGTATTTTACGACCGTCGAAAACGTAGAGGCTTTCCCGCATGCTGACGTTGAACTGGCGCGTAAAATGATCGCGCAGGCGCAGAAACCGATCCTGTACATCGGTGGCGGCGTTGGTATGGCGCAGGCGGTCCCGGCCCTGCGTGAGTTTATCGCCGTAACCCAAATGCCAGTCGCCTGCACGCTGAAAGGTCTGGGCGCAGTAAATGCTGACTACCAGTACTATTTGGGCATGTTGGGAATGCATGGCACTAAAGCGGCAAATTTCGCCGTGCAAGAGTGTGATTTACTGATTGCAGTGGGCGCGCGTTTTGATGACCGGGTGACCGGGAAGCTGAATACCTTCGCACCGAACGCCAGCGTTATCCACATGGATATCGATCCGGCGGAAATGAACAAACTGCGCCAGGCGCACGTCGCCCTGCAGGGTGATTTAAATTCTCTACTGCCGGCATTGCAGCAATCGCTGAAGATTGATGCATGGCGTCAGCACAGTGCAGAACTGCGCTCAGAACATACCTGGCGCTATGATCATCCAGGTGAAGCTATCTATGCGCCATTGTTGTTAAAGCAGTTGTCCGATCGCAAACCAGCGGACAGCGTAGTGACCACGGATGTTGGCCAGCATCAGATGTGGTCGGCCCAGCATATGACCTACACCCGCCCGGAAAATTTCATCACGTCGAGCGGTCTGGGTACGATGGGCTTTGGCCTGCCTGCTGCGGTTGGTGCGCAGGTTGCTCGCCCTAACGATACGGTAATCTGTATCTCCGGTGACGGCTCCTTCATGATGAATGTGCAGGAGCTGGGCACCGTAAAACGTAAGCAGTTGCCGCTGAAGATAGTTTTACTCGACAACCAGCGGTTAGGCATGGTGCGACAATGGCAGCAGCTGTTTTTCCAGGAACGTTATAGCGAAACCACTCTTACCGATAACCCCGATTTCCTCATGTTGGCCAGCGCCTTCGGCATACCTGGTCAACACATCACCCATAAAGACCAGGTTGAAGCGGCACTCGACACCATGCTGAACAGCGAGGGGCCATACCTGCTTCATGTCTCAATCGACGAACTTGAGAATGTCTGGCCTCTGGTGCCACCTGGCGCCAGCAACTCAGAAATGCTGGAGAAATTATCATGATGCAACATCAGGTCGCCGTTGAGGCTCGCTTCAATCCGGAAACGTTAGAACGCGTTTTACGCGTGGTACGCCATCGTGGTTTTCAGGTGTGCTCCATGAATATGGAAGCCGCCAGCGATGCGCAGAATATAAATATCGAATTGACCGTTGCCAGCCCCCGGTCGGTCGACTTACTGTTTAGTCAGTTAAGTAAACTGGTAGACGTTGCACATGTTGCTATCTGCCAGAGCACAACCACATCACAACAAATCCGCGCCTGAGCGCAAAAGGAAGAAAAATGACGACGAAAAAAGCTGATTACATTTGGTCTAATGGCGAGATGATTCGTTGGGAAGACGCGAAGGTTCACGTGATGTCCCACGCGCTGCATTACGGTACTTCTGTATTTGAAGGCATCCGTTGCTACGATTCTCACAAAGGGCCGGTGGTGTTCCGTCATCGCGAACACATGCAGCGTCTGCGTGATTCAGCCAAGATCTATCGTTTTCCGGTTTCTCAGAGCGTTGATGAGCTGATGGAAGCTTGCCGTGAGGTGATTCGTAAAAACAATCTGACCAGCGCCTATATCCGTCCGCTGGTGTTTGTTGGCGACGTGGGGATGGGCGTTAACCCGCCAGCGGGATACACCACCGATGTGATTATTGCTGCGTTCCCGTGGGGGGCTTACCTCGGTGCTGAAGCGCTGGAGCAGGGGATCGACGCGATGGTTTCTTCCTGGAACCGCGTTGCGCCGAACACCATCCCTACCGCTGCTAAAGCTGGTGGTAACTACCTGTCTTCGCTGCTGGTGGGCAGCGAAGCGCGTCGTCATGGCTATCAGGAAGGCATTGCGCTGGACGTGAATGGCTACATCTCCGAAGGCGCGGGCGAAAACCTGTTTGAAGTAAAAGACGGCATTCTGTTTACCCCGCCGTTTACCTCTTCCGCGCTACCGGGTATCACCCGTGACGCGATCATTAAGCTGGCGAAAGATCTCGATATCGAAGTGCGTGAGCAGGTGCTGTCTCGTGAATCTCTGTATCTGGCCGACGAAGTGTTCATGTCCGGTACCGCAGCCGAAATCACCCCAGTACGCAGCGTCGATGGTATCCAGGTGGGCGAAGGCCGCTGCGGTCCGGTCACCAAACGCATCCAGCAGGCCTTCTTCGGCCTCTTTACCGGTGAAACGGAAGATAAATACGGCTGGTTGGATTCAGTAAACCAATAACAAAATTAATATTTCCCCAAAATAATTCACGTTGCAGGAAGACGGCAACGCAGCGAGTCCCCTGGAGCTTACTTTAGTAAGTGACTGGGGTGAGCGAGGCAGCCAACGCACCTGCGGCGTGAAGTATGCAGGGGAAAGACAGACGGGAGTTAATCAAGCATGCCTAAGTATCGTTCTGCCACCACCACTCACGGCCGCAATATGGCGGGTGCCCGCGCGCTGTGGCGCGCCACCGGGATGACCGATGATGACTTCGGTAAACCGATTATCGCTGTGGTGAACTCCTTTACCCAGTTTGTGCCGGGTCATGTCCACCTGCGCGATCTCGGTAAGCTGGTTGCCGAACAAATCGAAGCCTCAGGCGGCGTGGCGAAAGAGTTCAACACCATTGCTGTGGATGATGGTATCGCCATGGGTCATGGCGGCATGCTGTATTCACTGCCGTCGCGCGAGCTGATCGCCGATTCAGTGGAGTATATGGTTAACGCCCACTGCGCCGATGCGATGGTCTGCATTTCCAACTGCGACAAAATCACCCCCGGTATGTTAATGGCCTCTTTGCGCCTGAATATTCCGGTGATCTTTGTTTCCGGCGGCCCGATGGAAGCCGGGAAAACCAAGCTTTCTGATCAAATCATCAAGCTCGACCTGGTTGATGCCATGATTCAGGGCGCTGACCCGAAAGTCTCCGACTCGCAAAGTGAGCAGGTTGAGCGTTCCGCCTGTCCGACCTGCGGCTCGTGTTCCGGGATGTTCACCGCCAACTCGATGAACTGCCTGACCGAAGCGCTGGGTCTGTCGCAGCCGGGTAATGGTTCGCTGTTGGCGACTCACGCCGACCGCAAAGAACTGTTCCTCAACGCGGGTAAACGTATCGTCGAGCTGACCAAACGCTACTACGAGCAGGATGACGCTTCTGCCCTGCCGCGCAACATTGCCAGCAAGGCGGCGTTTGAGAACGCTATGACGCTGGATATCGCCATGGGCGGATCCACCAACACCGTTCTGCACCTGCTGGCGGCCGCGCAGGAAGCGGAAATCGACTTCACCATGAGTGATATTGATAAGCTGTCCCGCAAAGTCCCGCAGCTGTGTAAAGTTGCGCCGAGTACGCAGAAATACCATATGGAAGACGTGCACCGTGCAGGCGGCGTATTGGGCATTTTAGGCGAGCTGGACAGAGCCGGGCTGCTGAACCGCGACGTGAAAAACGTGCTGGGACTGACTTTGCCGCAAACGCTTGATCGATATGACGTTATGCTCACCAAAGACGATACGGTGAAAAAAATGTTCCGCGCAGGCCCGGCCGGCATCCGTACCACCCAGGCGTTCTCACAGGACTGCCGTTGGGACTCTCTGGATGATGACCGCGCTGAAGGGTGCATTCGCTCGCTGGAGCACGCTTATAGCAAAGACGGCGGACTGGCAGTTCTGTACGGTAATTTCGCGGAAAACGGCTGTATCGTAAAAACCGCAGGCGTGGATGACAGCATCCTAAAGTTCACCGGCCCGGCAAAAGTGTATGAAAGCCAGGACGATGCGGTTGAAGCCATCCTCGGCGGTAAAGTGGTAGCTGGCGACGTGGTTGTCATTCGCTACGAAGGGCCGAAAGGCGGGCCGGGCATGCAGGAAATGCTCTACCCAACCACCTTCCTGAAATCGATGGGCCTCGGCAAGGCCTGTGCGCTGATAACCGATGGTCGATTCTCCGGCGGTACTTCGGGGCTTTCCATTGGTCACGTTTCTCCGGAAGCGGCAAGCGGCGGTAATATTGCGATTATCGAAGACGGCGACATGATTGCCATCGATATCCCGAATCGTGGCATTCAACTGCAACTGAGTGATGCGGAAATCGCTGCGCGCCGTGAAGCGCAGGAAGCACGCGGTGACAAAGCCTGGACGCCAAAAGATCGTCAGCGTCAGGTCTCCTTTGCACTGCGCGCCTACGCCAGCCTGGCTACCAGCGCCGACAAAGGCGCGGTGCGCGATAAGTCGAAACTGGGGGGATAATGACCATGGCGGATTCTCAACCCCTTTCCGGCGCGCCAGAAGGCGCCGAGTATCTCAGAGCGGTACTGCGAGCACCGGTTTATGAAGCGGCGCAAGTAACGCCGCTACAAAAAATGGAAAAACTCTCTTCGCGCCTCGATAACGTGATTCTGGTGAAGCGCGAAGACCGTCAACCCGTTCACAGCTTTAAGCTGCGCGGAGCCTATGCCATGATGGCGGGCCTGACCGAAGAGCAAAAAGCGCATGGTGTCATCACCGCGTCGGCTGGTAATCATGCCCAGGGCGTCGCGTTCTCTTCTGCGCGATTAGGTGTGAAGGCACTGATTGTCATGCCAACGGCTACCGCCGATATCAAAGTCGATGCCGTTCGCGGCTTCGGCGGTGAAGTATTGCTGCACGGCGCGAATTTTGATGAGGCCAAAGCCAAAGCGATTGAATTGTCGCAGCAGCAGGGTTTTACCTGGGTTCCGCCGTTCGATCATCCGATGGTGATTGCCGGGCAGGGCACGCTGGCGCTGGAGTTACTTCAGCAGGATGCTCACCTTGACCGCGTTTTTGTGCCAGTTGGCGGCGGTGGTTTGGCGGCGGGCGTGGCGGTGCTGATCAAACAGCTGATGCCGCAAATCAAAGTGATTGCCGTGGAAGCCGAAGATTCCGCCTGCCTGAAAGCGGCGTTGGATGCGGGCCATCCGGTGGATCTGCCGCGTGTGGGTCTCTTTGCCGAAGGCGTGGCGGTGAAACGTATTGGCGATGAGACCTTCCGCCTGTGTCAGGAATATCTCGACGACATCATCACCGTCGATAGCGATGCTATCTGCGCGGCAATGAAAGACCTGTTCGAAGACGTGCGCGCGGTGGCGGAGCCTTCCGGGGCGCTGGCGCTTGCGGGGATGAAAAAATACATCGCCCAGCATAATATTCGCGGCGAGCGTCTGGCGCATGTTCTTTCCGGCGCTAACGTTAACTTCCACGGCCTGCGCTACGTTTCCGAACGCTGCGAGCTGGGGGAACAGCGTGAAGCCTTACTGGCAGTAACCATTCCGGAAGAAAAGGGCAGCTTCCTGAAGTTTTGCCAACTGTTGGGTGGCCGTTCGGTGACCGAGTTTAACTACCGTTTTGCTGATGCGAAAGACGCCTGCATTTTTGTCGGCGTACGCCTGAGCCGTGGGCTGGAAGAGCGTAAGGAAATCCTCCAGTTGCTCAGCGAGGGAGGCTATAGCGTGGTGGATCTGTCCGACGACGAAATGGCGAAGCTGCACGTGCGCTATATGGTTGGCGGGCGTCCGTCGAAACCCTTACAGGAGCGGCTCTACAGCTTTGAATTCCCGGAATCTCCGGGAGCGCTGCTCAAATTCCTGCATACCCTGGGGACGCACTGGAATATTTCATTGTTCCACTATCGCAGTCACGGCACCGATTATGGTCGCGTACTGGCGGCGTTTGAGCTGGGCGAACACGAGCCTGATTTCGAAACGCGGCTGAATGAACTGGGCTATGACTGCCACGATGAAACGCATAACCCGGCGTTCAGGTTCTTCCTGGCAGGTTAGCGGCAGCCATTAAAAAAGGGTTCATGTAAAAACATGAACCCTTTTTGCTACTGTATCAGCAGATTACAGCGTGATGACGTCGAATTCGACTTCGGTATTCACGTCAGCATCGTAATCCACACCGTCGAGGGCAAAACCGAACAGGTTCAGGAATTCCTGCTTGTAACCTGCATAGTCAGTTTCTTGCGCCAGGTTTTCGGTGGTGATCAGCGGCCACAGATCGCGGCATGCCTGCTGAATGTCGTCACGCAGTTCCCAGTCATCCATACGGATACGCTGGTTATCATCAAGCTCCACCTTGTCGCCATACAGGCTGGTGGTCATCAGACGGTTGATCTGCTCGATACAACCTTCGTGAATCCCCTGCGCTTTCATCAACTTGAACACCATGGAGATGTACAGCGGCATTACCGGAATCGCAGAAGATGCCTGGGTGATGACGGATTTCAGTACGGCAACGTTAGCGGAACCGTTCAGCGGCGCCAGCTGGTTACGCAGTTCACCCGCCGCGCGATCGAGGTCTTCTTTCGCTTTGCCCAGCGCGCCGTGCCAGTAGATTGGCCAGGTCAGGTCGGTACCGATGTAGGAGTAGGCTACGGTTTTCACGCCGTCAGCCAGCACGCCTGCTTCACTCAGCGCGCCCATCCACAGTTCCCAGTCTTCGCCGCCCATCACGGTAACGGTGTTCTGAACTTCTTCTTCGGTTGCCGGCTCAATGCTGGCGGTGATGATCTGATCTTTGTTGGTATCGATCGCTTTAGAGGTGTAAACCTCACCGATTGGCTTCAGCGCAGAACGGACTACTTCACCGGTTTTCGGCATTTTACGCACCGGGGAAGCCAGTGAGTAAACCACCAGGTCAATCTGACCCAGGTCTTCTTTGATCAGTTTGATCACTTCGTCGCGGCACTCATCGGAGAACGCGTCGCCGTTGATGCTTTTGGAATACAGACCTTCACGCTTGGCTGCTTCATCAAAAGCCGCCGAGTTATACCAGCCCGCGGAACCTGGTTTGGTGTCCGTGCCCGGTTTTTCGAAAAATACGCCGATAGTGGCGGCACCGCTGCCGAACGCGGCGGAAATTCTGGAAGCCAGGCCGTAACCGGTGGAAGCACCGATGACCAGCACGCGGGAAGGGCCGTTAGCGATTTTCCCGTTTTTCTTCACATAATCGATCTGTTTTTCCACATTGACTTTGCAGCCAGTCGGATGGGTCGTTGTACAGATGAATCCACGAATTTTTGGTTTGATTATCATAATGATGGCTAATTAAGTTTGTATTTTCGCTGTCAAGTGCGCAATGACACCGTCTGTTCTGGCTTGCTAAACGTGATGGTTAACAAGCCCCCCACATCTATTATGGCACGGGACATTATACAGAAAAGGAGCGCCAATACTGAATCTACCACTGATTTTAGGCCTGACGCTGGCGCTACTCGGCGGATTTACGCTCCAGAACAATTTTCCAGAACGCATCGATCAGCGGTTCATGCAGCCGCTTTTTCGGCGCGCAGACCCCCAGCTCGAACGGTGTTTTTTCGTCACTGCGCTCTAAAATCATCACGCGATTACGTACTGGCTCCGGGCTGTTTTCCAGCACCACTTCCGGCAGCAGCGCTACGCCGCAGCCCAGCGCCACCATTGAAACCATCGCTTCGTGGCCACCCACCGTGGCGTAAATCGATGGGTTGCTGATTTTGTGACGGCGGAACCACAGCTCAATGCGGCGGCGGACCGGCCCCTGGTCGGCCATGATAAACGGCACCGTCGACCAGTCGGGTTTCTCGACGGAAACCTGATTACGCACCGGGCAGGGCAGCGCCGGGGCGATCAGTACGACCGTCAGATTCTCCAGCATCGAGAACGCCACCGCGCCGGGCAGCGTTTCGGGCTTACCGGCAATCGCCAGATCGGCCTCACCGGTGACCACTTTGTCCATCGCATCGGCGGCGTCGCCGGTGGTGAGCTTAATTTCCACCGATGGATGCTCGGCGCGGAAACGATCGAGAATGGGTGGCAGATGGCTGTATGCGGCAGTTACCGAGCAGAAAATATGCAGTTCGCCCGACAGCGACGGCCCCTGCTGGTCAAGGGTGTGACGTAACTGCTGGTATTGCAACAGCGTCTGCTGGGCAAACACCCGCAGCTCTTCACCGGCTTCAGTCAGCGTGACCGTGCGGTTATCGCGCACAAACAGCGGCTGCCCGAGATCTTCTTCCAACCGCTGAATCTGCCTGGAGAGCGTGGAGGGGCTGACGTGCATCGCCCGCGCGCTGCGGCCAAAGTGGCGGCTTTCCGCCAGATGCAGGAAGGTTTTCAGATCGCGTAAATCCACCGATTTCACCTCACGGTTCTATATTGCATAAATTGCAACGTGACGTTGTGAATATATCAATTTCCGCAATAAATTTCCTGTTGTAATGTGGGTTTACTTTCGCTGAACAGCGAACCAAATAATAAGCACCACAACACAACATCACGGAGTACACCATCATGGCTAACTACTTTAATACACTGAACCTGCGCCAGCAGCTGGCACAGCTGGGTAAATGTCGCTTTATGGGCCGCGACGAATTCGCCGACGGCGCGAGCTACCTTCAGGGTAAAAAAGTGGTCATCGTCGGCTGTGGCGCTCAGGGTCTGAACCAGGGCCTGAACATGCGTGACTCCGGTCTGGATATCTCCTACGCCCTGCGTAAAGAAGCGATTGCTGAGAAGCGTGCTTCCTGGCGTAAAGCGACCGAAAACGGCTTCAAAGTAGGCACCTACGAAGAGCTGATCCCGCAGGCTGACCTGGTGGTTAACCTGACGCCAGACAAACAGCACTCCGACGTTGTACGTTCTGTACAGCCGCTGATGAAAGATGGCGCGGCGCTGGGCTACTCCCACGGCTTCAACATCGTTGAAGTGGGAGAGCAGATCCGTAAAGACATCACCGTGGTGATGGTAGCGCCGAAATGCCCGGGTACCGAAGTGCGTGAAGAGTACAAACGTGGTTTCGGTGTTCCGACGCTGATCGCCGTTCACCCGGAAAACGATCCGAAAGGCGAAGGTATGGCGATTGCTAAAGCCTGGGCTGCGGCCACCGGCGGTCACCGTGCGGGCGTACTGGAATCTTCTTTCGTTGCGGAAGTGAAATCTGACCTGATGGGCGAGCAGACTATCCTGTGCGGTATGCTGCAGGCCGGTTCTCTGCTGTGCTTCGACAAGCTGGTGGCAGAAGGCACCGACCCGGCTTATGCGGAAAAACTGATTCAGTTCGGCTGGGAAACCATTACCGAAGCGCTGAAGCAGGGCGGCATCACCCTGATGATGGACCGTCTGTCTAACCCGGCGAAACTGCGTGCTTACGCGCTGTCCGAACAGCTGAAAGAGATCATGGTGCCGCTGTTCCAGAAACACATGGATGACATCATCTCCGGCGAATTCTCTTCCGGCATGATGGCTGACTGGGCTAACGACGATAAGAAACTGCTGACCTGGCGTGAAGAAACCGGCAAAACCGCGTTCGAAACCGCTCCGCAGTATGAAGGCAAAATCGGCGAGCAGGAGTACTTTGATAAAGGCGTGCTGATGATCGCGATGGTGAAAGCGGGCGTTGAGCTGGCGTTCGAAACTATGGTGGATTCCGGCATCATCGAAGAATCCGCTTACTACGAATCACTGCACGAGCTGCCGCTGATCGCCAACACCATCGCCCGTAAGCGTCTGTACGAAATGAACGTGGTTATCTCCGATACCGCCGAATACGGTAACTACCTGTTCTCTTACGCTTGCGTACCGCTGCTGAAAGAGTTCATGACCACCCTGCAGACCGGCGATCTGGGTAAAGCGATTGCCGAAGGCGCGGTAGATAACGCGCAACTGCGCGACGTGAATGACGCAATTCGCGGCCATGCTATCGAGAAAGTGGGCCAGAAACTGCGTGGCTACATGACTGATATGAAACGTATTGCAGTCGCTGGATAAGCGAAGCGCCATCCGGCAAAAAAAGCCCGGTGTTTAAACACCGGGCTTTCTATTAGTTACGGTACAGCACTTTAATGATGTGGTAACCGAACTGAGTGTGCAGCGGGCCGGTTGGCTCCAGCACAGGGCAGGAAAAGACCACTTTGTCGAACGCCGGAACCATCTGGCCCTGGCGGAATTCGCCTAAATCACCGCCGCGTTTGCCTGATGGGCAGATGGAATGTTTCTTCGCCAGCTTGCCGAAGTCGGCGCCGTTTTTAATCTGTTCCAGAAGATCCAGTGCCAGTTTCTCTTCTTTAACAAGGATATGCACTGCTGCTGCTGTTTTTGCCATGATCGTGCCTTCAAAAGGGAATCAGTAAGGCTGGCGATTTTAGCATGGCTTATCGGCGATACAGCACCTTGATGATGTGATAGCCAAATTTGGTTTTGACCGGCCCGTAAGGTTTAAGCAGTGGGCAACTAAATACGGCGGCATCAAATGGTCCCACCATCATCCCCTGTTTGAATTCACCCAGATCGCCGCCGTTGCGCCCGGATGGACAGCGAGAGTAGCGTTTTGCCAGGTGATCGAAGCTAATACCGCGATCCAGCTTGCTTAGGATCTCCAGCGCCAGTTTTTCTTCTTTTACCAGGATATGCAGGGCTGCCGCGTGCTTAGCCATTATTTTGTTCTCATGTCTCAAAGATGTCCTGTTACTTTATCACCCGCCATCACCGTGAACATATACTCTTCGCCATCGCGGGACAGATGTCTCGCCTGATGTATGGAAGCGGGAGATAAGCGACACTTTTATCTGCCCTATTCCTTCCTGCCGGGGACAGCCGTCCTGTCCCTGAAGCCGTGGAGCGAGATAACATGGATACAATGAAAAAACCTGAATTTTCAGTCGGCTGGCTTTCCGGGCTTAGTGATATTGTTGGCGATCCACAGCTCTACGAATTACTGAAATATTGCCCTCTGGAAATCATGCAGCGATGGCGTTTTGAAGAGCGCCAGCGCGGAGCCTTTATTTGCCGACAGGGGGAAATGTGTCAGCGCTTTTCGCTGATTATTTCCGGTGAAGTGGATGTGTTCTATGAGGCTGAAGATGGACGTCGTTATCGTCAGGCCCGCTACCAGAAAGGCGACATGCTGGGTGAGCTCGAGATCTTTGAGTCGCGTCATTACATCTGTTCGGTGGTGGCGGTAGGGCATGTGCAGCTCCTGAGTTTGTCGCAGGAATATTTTTGCCGCTGGCTGGCCTTAGATAACCATTTTAACCAGCGGATGCTGCGCTTCTTTAGTCAGCAATATTATCAGCTGTCAAAAAAGGCCAGCAGTGACAATCTTTACTCGCTGTATCAGCGAGTGTGTCAGGCGTTATGGCTGCGTTATCAACAAGATGGAACGAATGAAATCTTGCTGGATAAGCTTAACCTCAGCCAGGAACTGGCGGCGACGACACGCAGTATTAACCGTATTTTACATGACCTGAAAGCGTTACAGATTATTGATACCGATGGTGAAAGTATTGTGTTGTCAGCCCCTGAAAAATTAAAGCGGGAGGCTGATATCGGATAACCGCAAGAGTGAAGGAGGCGGGAGAATGTCGCTGCAACCCCATATCCAGTTAAGCAAGGAGATGACCGGCGCACGCTATGCGCTACTTCCGGGTGATCCGTTGCGGGTCGATCGCATCGCCAATTTTCTTGATAACCCAGAACCGCTTGGTCAAAACCGCGAATTTCGCGCCGCGCGAGGTTGGTATCAGGGTGTTGAGATTTTGGTGCTCTCTACCGGAATCGGTGGGCCGTCTACTGCGATTGCTATTGAAGAACTGCGTCAGATCGGCGTAACGACCCTGATTCGTATCGGCAGCTGTGGGGCATTGCAGGATAATCTTGCGCTCGGCGACGTGATTATCGCCCATGCCGCGGTAACGGATGACGGGACCAGCCGTACCTATGCGCCTGCGGGCTATCCGGCCTGCGCCGACCCGCAGTTAACCTGGGAACTGATGGCGCAGGCGCGCCAGATGAATATCCCCGCCGCGTGCGGCCTGGTTCGAAGCCACGATAGTTTTTATACCGACCGGGAAACGGAACTGGATGCGCAGTGGTCGGCACTCGGCGTTCTGGGCGCGGATATGGAGAGCGCCGCTTTGATGACCATCGGCGCGCTGCGCGGGTTACGTACGGCGTCATTACTCAATGTGGTGGTTGCCCACAACGGTTGTCTGGATAGCAGTATCAATGATTATGTTCAGCAGGACGCGCTGTGTCAGCAGGGTGAAGAACGGCAAATTACCCTGGCGCTACGCGCCATTTATTCCGCTAGTCAGCCAGGAGGTAAGTGATGGATTTTTTCAGCATTAACAATGTCATGGTTAACATTCCTCTCGGCGAAGGCGGGTATGCGCTATCGTGGATTGAAGCCATTGGTACCGTATTTGGTCTGCTATGTATCTGGTGCGCCAGCCGGGAAAAAATCATCAATTACCTGTTTGGCCTGATTAACGTCACGCTGTTTGCGGCAATTTTTTTCCAGATTCAGCTTTATGCCAGTCTGTTGCTGCAGGTGTTTTTCTTCGCCGCTAACATTTACGGTTGGTATGCGTGGAGCCGGCAAAATGAGGCGCAGGAAGCAGCGCTCAAAGTACGTTGGCTTTCCCGTCAGCAAACCCTGGCATTAGGCGGTGTTTGTGCGGTGGCGATTGTTCTGATGACGCTGTTTATCGACCCGGTGTTTGCGGCGCTCACCCGCATCATGATTGCCCTGCTGCAAACATTTGGTATGCAGGTCGCTATGCCTGACCTCCAGCCCGATGCCTTCCCGTTCTGGGATTCCACCATGCTGGTATTGTCGATTGCGGCCATGGTCCTGATGACGCGCAAGTTCGTCGAAAACTGGCTGCTGTGGGTACTTATCGATTTGATTAGCGTGGTTATTTACGCGGTGCAGGGCGTTTACGCCATGTCGCTTGAGTATGTCCTGCTGACGGTGATTGCGGTGATGGGATCGTATAGCTGGATCAAGAGTGCGCAGCGAAACGGCTCTACACCGCTTGCCGCGACTGTTTCCTGATTGACCCGATTTTCTGGCTACCCGCACGGGTAGCCCGTTACTCTTTCTCTCCCTCTTTCTGCTACAATCCATCTCCCCGTGTTTACAGATTGAGCAATCCTTTATGCGTTTGAACCCCGGACAACAACAAGCCGTCGAATTCGTCACCGGACCTTGCCTGGTGCTGGCGGGTGCGGGTTCCGGCAAGACGCGTGTTATCACTAACAAAATCGCCCATCTGATTCGTGAATGTGGCTATCAGGCACGACATATTGCGGCCGTAACTTTTACCAATAAGGCTGCGCGCGAGATGAAAGAGCGTGTGGCGCAAACGCTGGGTCGTAAAGAGGCACGCGGATTGATGATCTCCACTTTCCACACTCTGGGATTGGATGTCATTAAGCGTGAATATGCGGCGCTGGGGATGAAGTCGAACTTCTCGTTGTTTGATGATACCGACCAGGTGGCCCTGCTTAAGGAACTGACTGAAGGGCTAATTGAAGACGATAAGCTTATTCTCCAACAGCTGATCTCGACGATCTCCAACTGGAAAAACGATCTGATGACCCCGGCGCAGGCGGCAGCCAGCGCAAAGGGCGAGCGGGATCGTATTTTTGCTCACTGCTACGGTTTGTATGACGCCCATATGAAGGCGTGTAACGTTCTCGATTTTGACGATCTGATCCTGCTCCCCACGCTGCTGCTTCAGCGCAATGAAGAAGTGCGTGAGCGCTGGCAGAACAAAATTCGTTACCTGCTGGTGGATGAATATCAGGATACCAACACCAGCCAGTACGAGCTGGTGAAGTTGCTGGTGGGGAAACGGGCGCGCTTCACCGTCGTGGGCGATGACGATCAGTCGATCTATTCCTGGCGTGGCGCACGTCCGCAGAACCTGGTACTGCTGAGTAAAGATTTTCCAGCGCTGCAGGTGGTGAAGCTGGAGCAAAACTATCGCTCATCAGGGCGTATCCTGAAGGCGGCGAACATCCTCATTGCGAACAACCCACACGTCTTTGAAAAGCGGCTCTTTTCTGAGCTGGGCTACGGTGCTGAGCTGAAGGTGCTGAGCGCAAATAATGAAGAGCATGAAGCTGAACGAGTGACCGGGGAATTAATTGCCCATCACTTTGTGAACAAGACGCAATATAAAGACTACGCCATCCTGTATCGCGGCAACCATCAGTCGCGCGTGTTCGAAAAGTTTCTGATGCAGAACCGCATCCCGTACAAAATTTCCGGCGGGACGTCGTTCTTCTCGCGCCCGGAGATTAAAGATCTGCTGGCTTACCTGCGCGTGCTGAGCAACCCGGATGACGACAGCGCATTTTTGCGCATCGTAAACACACCAAAACGTGAAATCGGCCCGGCCACGCTGCAAAAGCTGGGGGAATGGGCGATGACGCGTAATAAAAGCCTGTTTACCGCCAGCTTTGATATGGGGCTTAGCCAAACGCTGACCGGGCGCGGGTATGATTCTCTGACCCGCTTTACGCACTGGCTGGGTGAAATTCAACGCCTGGCGGAGCGCGAGCCGGTTGCCGCCGTGCGCGATCTGATCCATGGCATTGATTACGAATCCTGGCTGTATGAAACCTCGCCGAGCCCGAAAGCGGCTGAAATGCGTATGAAAAACGTCAACACGCTGTTCAGTTGGATGACGGAGATGCTGGAAGGCAGTGAACTGGAAGAGCCAATGACACTGACTCAGGTCGTTACCCGCTTTACCCTGCGCGACATGATGGAGCGCGGAGAGAGCGAGGAAGAGCTGGATCAGGTGCAATTGATGACACTGCATGCCTCAAAAGGGCTGGAGTTCCCATACGTGTTTATGGTGGGAATGGAAGAAGGATTTTTGCCGCACCAGAGCAGCATCGATGAAGACAATATCGATGAAGAACGTCGTCTGGCTTATGTAGGGATTACGCGTGCACAAAAAGAGCTCATCTTCACGCTATGTAAAGAGCGTCGTCAGTACGGTGAGCTGGTGCGTCCGGAACCGAGTCGTTTCCTTCTGGAGCTGCCACAGGATGACGTTATCTGGGAGCAAGAGCGAAAAGTGGTGAGCGCAGAGGAGCGGATGCAAAAAGGGCAGGCCAGCATCGCTAATATTCGGGCAATGATGGCTAAAGCTAAAGCGAAGTAGGTATTTTATGGGCCGGATATGTGTAAGCACTATCCGGCAACCAGCATCTAACGCACTTCCAGCGGCCAGTGGACATAGCTTTGCCACTGGCTTTCCTGATCGATTAACTCTTTACCCAGCGGATGATGTTCCAGCCAGCCTTCTGGTAGAGTGACCGTCAAGTGCTCGTTTCTTGCATCCAGTTGAATTTCCGGCACAAGATCGTCACGGCGACGACTGGCGAAAATGATCGCCAGGCGTAGCAAACGACAAAGATGCTCCGCGATGCGCGGTGGCACTGCGTTTTGCTGGTGGAGCGAAGAGAGATCGACGGGATTGGTCTGGTTGAGTAACAGCGTCGCTAGCAGTTTCTTTTGCGCAGGTGTAAAACCCGGAAGATCGAGATTGCGCACCAGATAAGCGGCATGCTGTGGTGCCTGTTTAAAATCAACGCTTAGGCCAATTTCATGCAACTGACAGGCACTAATCAGTAGTTCGCGGCTAATCGGTTCAAGATGCCACTTTTTTTCTACC
>OJIU01000297.1_pt1 | contig 19960 bp, 9 predicted proteins | sample 1595961 | NCBI WGS metagenome assembly OJIU01 (sample SAMEA4350144, study PRJEB24818) | metagenome | biome: human; feature: gut; material: faeces | place: Denmark | collected 2013-09
CTCCTGTACAATCAGGAACAGCGTCTGTGGTATATCGGGCCGATGTTCCGCCACGAACGTCCGCAGAAAGGACGCTATCGTCAATTCCATCAGCTGGGTGTCGAAGTGTTTGGCCTGCAAGGCCCGGACATCGATGCAGAACTGATTATGCTGACCGCTCGCTGGTGGCGCGCGCTGGGTATTTCTCAGCATGTCAGCCTGGAGCTGAACTCGATCGGTTCGCTTGAAGCCCGCGCTAACTACCGTGATGCGCTGGTTGCCTACCTGGAACTGCACAAAGAGAAACTGGACGAAGACTGCAAGCGCCGTATGTACACCAACCCGCTGCGCGTTCTCGACTCCAAAAACCCGGAAGTACAGGCGCTGCTCAACGACGCGCCTGCACTCGGCGACTATCTGGATGACGACTCTCGCGAGCACTTCGCGGGTCTGTGCAAACTGCTGGAGTCCGCAGGTATTGCCTATACCGTCAATCAGCGCCTGGTTCGTGGTCTTGATTACTACAACCGCACCGTATTTGAGTGGGTCACCAGTAGCCTGGGCTCTCAGGGTACCGTGTGCGCCGGTGGGCGTTACGACGGTCTGGTTGAGCAACTTGGCGGTCGTGCAACCCCGGCCGTGGGCTTTGCCATGGGTCTGGAACGTCTTGTTTTGTTAGTTCAGGCAGTTAATCCGGAATTTATTGCCTCCCCTGTTGTCGATATATACCTGGTCGCTTCGGGGACGGACACGCAGTCGGCGGCAATGCGGCTTGCAGAACGTCTGCGCGATGAAGTTCCTGGTGTGAAACTAATGACCAACCACGGCGGCGGCAACTTTAAGAAACAGTTTGCCCGCGCCGATAAGTGGGGCGCCCGCGTTGCACTGGTACTGGGCGAGTCCGAAGTGGCTGACGGTACTGTTGTAGTGAAGGATTTGCGCTCTGGTGAGCAAACGGCAGTAGCGCAGGATAGCGTTGCCGCGCATTTGCGCACTCTACTGGGCTAAGGAGAAGGACAGCGTGGAAATTTACGAGAACGAAAACGACCAGGTTGATGCGGTAAAACGCTTCTTTGCTGAAAATGGCAAAGCGCTGGCTGTTGGGATCATTTTAGGGGTTGGCGCGCTGGTTGGCTGGCGTTACTGGACCAGCCATCAGACGGAGTCCGCACGCTCTGCTTCCCTGGCGTATCAAAATACGGTGACTGCGGTTAGCGCGGGTAAACCGGACAGCCTTCCTGCTGCAGAGAAATTTGCCGCAGAAAACAAAAATACCTACGGCGCGTTAGCTTCTCTGGAACTGGCGCAGCAGTTTGTGGACCAAAATGAACTTGAGAAAGCCGCAAGCCAACTGCAACAAGGCTTAGCTGCAACCAGCGATGAAAACCTCAAAGCGGTGATCAACCTGCGTCTGGCTCGTGTTCAGGTTCAGCTTAAACAAGCCGATACCGCGCTGAAAACGCTCGACACCATTAAAGGTGAAGGCTGGACGGCCATTGTTGCCGATCTGCGCGGTGAAGCGTTGCTGAGCAAAGGCGACAAACAAGGTGCGCGTAGCGCATGGGAAGCGGGCGTGAAAAGCGATGCCTCTCCTGCTCTGAGCGAAATGATGCAGATGAAAATCAATAATTTGTCCATCTGAGAGGGACCCGATGCAATTGCGTAAATTACTTCTGCCAGGGCTGCTTTCCGTTACCCTATTGAGCGGCTGTTCACTGTTTAGTGGCGAAGAAGATGTCGTTAAGATGTCCCCATTACCGGTGGTTGAGAACCAGTTTACTCCGTCTACGGACTGGAGCACCTCCGTAGGCAACGGTATTGGTGATTTCTATTCCAATCTTCATCCTGCGCTGGCGGATAACGTTGTCTATGCAGCCGATCGCGCCGGTGTCGTTAAGGCGTTGAATGCGGACGACGGCAAAGAAGTCTGGTCTGTTAATCTGGGTGAGAAAGACGGCTGGTTCTCCCGTGCATCTGCACAGCTTTCTGGCGGTGTAACCGTGTCCGGCGGACATGTTTACATTGGCAGCGAAAAAGCACAGGTTTATGCGTTGAATACCAGCGACGGGACCACCGCGTGGCAGACGAAAGTTGCCGGTGAAGCGCTGTCTCGCCCTGTTGTGAGCGATGGCGTGGTATTAATCCACACCAGCAACGGTCAGTTGCAGGCCTTGAACGAAGCTGATGGTGCTATCAAATGGACCGTTAACCTCGACATGCCTTCTCTGTCACTGCGCGGCGAATCTGCCCCAGCGACCGCCTTTGGCGCAGCTATTGTCGGCGGTGATAACGGTCGCGTGAGCGCAGTGCTGATGCAGCAGGGCCAGATGATTTGGCAGCAACGTATTTCTCAGGCGACAGGTCCAACGGAAATCGATCGTCTGAGTGACGTTGATACCACGCCGGTTATCGTCAATGGCGTTGTTTATGCGCTGGCTTATAATGGTAACCTGACGGCGCTGGATCTGCGCAGCGGCCAGATTATGTGGAAACGTGAACTGGGCTCGGTGAATGATTTTATCGTCGACGGCAACCGTATCTACCTGGTTGACCAGAACGACCGCGTACTGGCACTGACCACCGACGGCGGCGTGACGCTGTGGACGCAAAGCGATCTGCTGCACCGTCTGCTGACGTCCCCGGTATTGTATAATGGCAATCTGGTCGTCGGTGATAGCGAAGGCTACCTGCACTGGATTAACGTTGACGATGGCCGTTTTGTTGCCCAGCAGAAAGTTGACAGCTCTGGTTTCCTCACCGAGCCGGTCTCTGCTGATGGTAAACTGCTGATCCAGGCGAAAGACGGTACGCTGTACTCTATTACGCGTTAATCGTCCCGGCCGCTCGCTTTGAAAAACGGCTCCTGGTGCAGGGGCCGTTTTACTGTTTTTAACAACGGCGCAAAAATGTGCCCGTTGTCTGATGATTTTTTAAATGAGGCTTTAAACATGGTACCTGTGGTCGCGCTTGTCGGGCGCCCTAACGTTGGCAAATCCACGTTATTTAACCGTCTAACTCGCACCCGAGATGCGCTGGTTGCGGATTTCCCGGGTCTGACTCGTGACCGTAAGTACGGTCGTGCGGAAATTGAAGGCCGCGAGTTTATCTGTATTGATACCGGCGGTATTGATGGCACCGAAGACGGTGTTGAAACTCGTATGGCGGAACAGTCGCTGTTGGCTATTGAAGAAGCGGACGTTGTGCTGTTCATGGTGGATGCGCGTGCTGGCCTGATGCCAGCGGATGAAGCTATTGCGAAACATCTGCGTTCTCGCCAGAAACCGACGTTCCTGGTTGCCAACAAAACTGACGGACTCGATCCTGACCAGGCGGTTGTCGATTTCTACTCGTTGGGTCTGGGTGAAATTTATCCGATCGCGGCATCCCATGGCCGTGGCGTCCTCAGCCTGCTGGAGCATGTTCTGCTGCCGTGGATGGATGACGTTGCCCCTCAGGAAGACGTGGATGAAGACGCAGAATATTGGGCGCAACTGGAAGCCGAAGAAAACGGCGAAGAAGAGCCTGAGGACGACTTTAACCCGCAGGATTTGCCGATTAAACTGGCGATTGTGGGTCGACCGAACGTAGGTAAGTCCACGCTTACTAACCGTATTCTCGGCGAAGACCGCGTAGTGGTTTACGACATGCCTGGGACGACGCGTGACAGTATTTATATTCCGATGCAGCGCGACGAGCGCGAATATGTGCTCATCGATACCGCGGGCGTGCGTAAGCGCGGCAAAATTACCGAAGCGGTAGAAAAATTCTCCGTTATCAAAACGCTGCAGGCGATTGAAGATGCCAACGTGGTGATGCTGGTGATTGACGCGCGCGAAGGTATTTCCGATCAGGACCTGTCACTGCTGGGCTTTATCCTCAATAGTGGGCGCTCACTTGTTATCGTGGTCAACAAGTGGGATGGCCTGACGCAGGAAGTGAAAGAGCAGGTCAAAGAGACGCTGGACTTCCGTCTGGGCTTTATTGATTTTGCGCGCGTACACTTTATCTCTGCGCTGCACGGCAGCGGTGTGGGGAATCTGTTTGAATCGGTCCGCGAAGCGTATGACAGCTCCACCCGTCGCGTCAGCACCGCGATGCTGACGCGCATCATGACTATGGCGGTAGAAGATCATCAGCCGCCGCTGGTCCGCGGTCGTCGTGTGAAGCTGAAATATGCTCACGCCGGTGGTTATAACCCGCCAATCGTGGTGATCCACGGCAACCAGGTCAAAGACCTGCCGGATTCTTACAAACGCTATCTGATGAACTATTTCCGTAAATCTTTGGACGTGATGGGCACGCCGATCCGTATTCAGTTCAAAGAGGGGGAAAACCCGTTTGCGAACAAACGTAATACGCTGACCCCGACTCAGATGCGTAAGCGTAAGCGTTTGATTAAACACATTAAAAAAAGCAAGTAACCGTTGCTGATGCTGATAAAAACCCGCGCCTGACGCGGGTTTTTTTTCGCTAATCCATCGCCTGCCTCAACCGTGCGATGTCAATTACTATTCGTTTTTTACCAAGTTTAAATCTAAGAAAGTAGACATTTGTCGAGTTTTCATCTTAAAGTCCGGGGGCTGGTACTAGACAAAACTAGCCTTAGGTTATCAAATGGTTAAATAACTTTTCGCTGCATGTAAAAAATCGGTCAGATACGTAACTGGCTGGCGTACATCGCGGTGTTTACACGCACGACGACATAACTTTCGGGAGAATTATGCAATCCTCTGTTAATCAAAAAGAAAGCCGAACTTTCTTCGGCCATCCTTATCCGCTCGGCTCGCTGTTTTTCACAGAGATGTGGGAGCGTTTCTCGTTTTATGGCATTCGCCCGTTACTGATCCTGTTTATGGCGGCAACCGTCTATGACGGCGGCATGGGGCTGGCTCGTGAAAACGCCTCGGCGATCGTGGGTATCTTTGCCGGTACGATGTATCTTGCCGCACTGCCAGGTGGCTGGCTGGCGGATAACTGGCTCGGCCAACAGAAAGCGGTGTGGTACGGTTCCATTCTGATTGCGCTCGGCCACCTGTCGATTGCGCTCTCGGCCATTATGGGAAACAACCTATTCTTTATCGGTCTGATGTTTATCGTGCTCGGTTCCGGTCTGTTCAAGACCTGTATTTCGGTCATGGTTGGCACGCTGTATAAAAAAGGTGATGCGCGTCGCGACGGCGGGTTCTCGCTGTTCTACATGGGCATCAATATGGGGTCGTTTATCGCGCCGCTGATCTCCGGTTGGCTGATTAAAACCCACGGCTGGCACTGGGGCTTTGGCATCGGTGGTATCGGGATGCTGGTGGCGCTGATCATTTTCCGCGTATTTGCCGTTCCATCGATGAAACGCTACGACAGCGAAGTGGGACTCGACTCCACCTGGAACAGCCCGGTTGTAAAACGTAACGGCGTGGGCGCGTGGCTGCTGGCGCTGGCCGTCGGTGTGGCAGTTATTGTTACGCTGATTGCGCAGGGCGTGATTGTCATTAATCCGGTCGCGGTTGCCAGCATGCTGGTATACGTGATTGCCGCCTCCGTTGCACTCTACTTTATCTACCTGTTCATCTTTGCCGGTCTGAACCGCAAAGAGCGCGCCAGACTGCTGGTCTGCTTTATCCTGCTGGTTTCCGCCGCGTTCTTCTGGTCCGCGTTTGAGCAGAAGCCGACCTCGTTCAACCTGTTTGCCAACGACTACACTAACCGTATGATCGGTGATTTTGAAATCCCGGCGGTGTGGTTCCAGTCAATAAATGCGCTGTTTATCATCCTGCTGGCACCGGTATTTAGCTGGGCATGGCCGAAACTGGCGAGCATGAACATTCGCCCGAGCAGCATTACCAAATTCGTTATTGGTATTCTCTGCGCGGCGGCAGGCTTTGGCCTGATGATGCTGGCGGCGCAAAACGTTCTCAGTAACGGCGGTGCAGGCGTTTCTCCATTCTGGCTGGTGGGCAGCATCCTGATGCTGACGCTTGGTGAGCTGTGCCTGAGTCCGATCGGTCTGGCGACAATGACGCTGCTGGCTCCGGAAAGAATGCGTGGGCAAATGATGGGCCTGTGGTTCTGCGCCAGTGCGCTGGGTAACCTGGCCGCAGGTTTGATTGGCGGCCATGTGAAGGCTGACCAACTGGATATGCTGCCGGATCTCTTCGCTCGCTGCTCGATTGCGCTGCTGATCTGCGCCGCGGTACTGATCGTCCTCATTGTTCCGATTCGTCGCATGCTGGAGAATACGCAATCTAAACCGGCAACTAGCGCCTGATAACACCTCGATTGTGCCGGGGCAGACGTTATGTCCCGGCCATTCAATTTTTGAGGTGAGAACATGTTGTTAGGGTTTGTTGGGCTTGGCGCAGTTGTTGAAACGGCATACTTGCCCGCATTACGTCATATGTTCGGCGATTCACTCCGCTGCGTGGGTTTTGATGTCCAACCCGTAAAGCAGTTTGCAGACGTGGCACGCTGCGCGTCACTCGCTGAACTTCTTGCCACACCGCTTGATACCCTGTTTATCACCACCGCATCCCTGCACCACCTTGATGTGCTTGAACAGGCGCTGACCACGCCCATTGCACGTATCGTGGTCGAAAAGCCTATTGTCGCCACGCTTTCCCAAATTGAAAAACTGAAAATGCTGCTGATTCAACCCGGTGCTGCCGACCGCGTGCTGGCGCTCGACCACTGGATGGCGCGCAATGGCGCAATGCGGCTGGCGTTGGGTAAACTCGGCGCGCAGTGGCAGGGCGATAATCCACAACCGGCACTGGTCTCTCACTTTTCGGACGTTGTTAAAATCGAAGGCTTCTTACAGGAACCGAGCGGGTTTAACGCTGCTGGTGAACCCATCGCGCTCAACTTTGCCACCGGTGAGCCGGATACGCGTGAACTCCGTCATCCGGACGGTGTGATTCTGGACATTGGCACGCATGTACTGGCAATGCTGCGTGAAACAGCGCGTTATCTGGGCGGCAATGACAGCATGAGCTTGCAGGTGATGAGCGCTAAAGACCGTCTGGGACGCGATATCGTAGAAGGCGACCTGACCACGGCGGAAGGAGAGGCACATCTGCAGGGACAGATTAGCGGTATACCGCTGGATATCTGGCTGAATAAATACGCGGGGCCTGCTGGTGGACAAAAAGGCCTGCGCCTTTATCTGCGCGACGGCCGTATCATCAGCCATGACCGTCGAGGTGCCGAGGATGTGCTCGAACTGATTGAGGGTAATGTTGTGCGATGCTGGCGCCTTCCCGGTAGCATTTATGCCCATTGTCTGGCGGAGCATATTCTGGGCGAGCACAGTCTGTTTGAACGCAGCCCACAGGAAGTGAGTCGCACGACGCAGCGCAGGCTGGAGGAAGTGGAGTACCTGTTAACGTTACAGCAGCAGTTACGCGGGCGGCATTAAACGCAGCGTGATAAACTCTACGCAGTAATGGATCCCTGTACTGGAGTCGCTATGTCTATTATTTGCCCGGATTGTCATGCAGAACTGGAGTCGCAAAACGGTATGGCACACTGTGATAACTGTAATAAAGATATTCAGTTAGAAGCGCACTGTCCGGAGTGTAATCAGCCGCTGCAGGTGCTCAAAGCCTGTGGCGCAGTCGATTATTTCTGCCAGCACGGTCATGGCCTTATTTCAAAAAAACGTGTTATCTATTCTATTAGTAAGTAATTATATTAGTTGTTCTATTTAGTTGAAATAAACATACGAAAGAGAATATTAATTCTCTTTCGATATCTATTAAACAAATAAGTAACGCGTAATTCAAATGAATACCTGTTTTTAGGAATATATTTAGGTGGCTAAATTATAGTTTGGTCTAGATCGTAGATATAATCTTTCTGTGTGAGGAAAGCTTTAACACAGGGATAATCTATGGTGTCAGGAGCACGCTTATTCTTTTTATTATTGGTGTCTGGCGTGGTAAGCGCTGAGGCCGATATAAGCGTCCCTGTCTCTGAAAATAATATTGCCCTCTCCGCACTACCCGATCTGGCCAGTGATGCCGCAGAAAAAGAAGAACAAGAAAATAAGGGGCAATCATTTAAAGAAAAAGGCGCAGATTACATTACCAACTCAGCGACGCAGGGATTTGAAAATCTGACGCCGGAAGCGCTGGAATCCCAGGCGCGTAGCTATCTGCAAAACCAAATCACTTCATCAGCACAGTCATACCTTGAGGGCGCAATGTCGCCTTATGGCAAGGTGCGTACCAGTCTCTCCGTGGGCGAAGGGGGAGACCTTGAAGGTAGTTCGCTGGATTATTTTGTTCCCTGGTATGACAACGAAAGTACCGTACTCTTTAGTCAATTCTCCGCCCAACGTAAAGAAGAGCGTACTATTGGTAATTTAGGCTTCGGTGTACGCCAGAATATCGCGAGCTGGCTGCTGGGCGGTAACCTGTTTTATGACTATGACTTCACCCGTGGACACCGCCGCTTAGGTCTGGGGACCGAAGCCTGGACTGATTATTTAAAACTTTCCGGAAATTATTACCATCCTCTTTCCGACTGGAAAGATTCTGCAGATTTTGATTTTTACGAGGAGCGCCCGGCGCGCGGTTGGGATATTAGGGCAGAAAGCTGGCTGCCATTTTATCCGCAGTTGGGCGGCAAAGTCATTTATGAGCAGTACTATGGCGACGAGGTGGCGTTATTTGGCACCGATAATTTACAAAAAAATCCGCATGCCGTGACCGTAGGTCTCAACTATACGCCTGTACCTATGGTGACGTTGGGGGCGGACTATAAAGCCGGAACCGGGGACAACACCGATCTCAACGTCAATGCCACGGTCACATATCAGCTTGGTACCCCGCTGGCAGCACAGCTCGACCCGGAAAACGTCAAAGCACAGCATTCGCTGATGGGCAGTCGTCATGATTTTGTAGAGCGCAACAACTTCATCGTTCTGGAATACCGTGAGAAAGATCCGTTAGACGTCGCACTTTGGCTGAAGGCCGATTCAACCAATGAGCACCCTGAATGCGTGATTGAAGACACGCCTGAAGCTGCGGTTGGTCTGGAAAAATGCAAGTGGACCGTCAATGCGATGATTAATCACCATTACAAGATTATTTCTGCCTCCTGGCAGGCGAAAAATAATGCCAGCCGGACGTTAGTGATGCCGGTGATAAAAGCGGATGCCTTGACCGAGGGAAATAATAATCGCTGGAATTTAGTGCTGCCGGCGTGGGTGAATGCTGATACCGACGACCAGAGAACGGCAATGAACACCTGGAAGGTGCGCATGACGCTGGAGGATGAAAAGGGCAATAAGCAGAACTCCGGCGTGGTGGAAATTACCGTCCAGCAGGATCGTAAAATCGAGCTGATCGTCGATAACATCGCTGATGCCGATCGTAGCGATCACAGTCATGGCGCCAGCGCGCAGGCCGATGGTGTGGACGGTGTGGTAATGGACTTGCTGCTGACCGATTCCTGGGGCGACACCACCGATCGCAACGGTGATGAACTGGTCGATGAGGCCATGACGCCTGAGCTGTACGACAGCAATGATAAAAAAGTTACGCTAGCGGCGACGCCCTGTACCACGGAAACCCCCTGTGTATTCATTGCCAGCCGAGATAAAGCAGCGGGAACCGTTACGCTCTCCAGCACGCTTCCCGGCACTTTCCGCTGGAAGGCTAAAGAGGATGCTTACGGCGACAGCAACTATGTCGACATTACCTTTGTTGGTGAATCGCTTTCAGCGCTGAACCCCCTCATCTATCAATCGAAAACTTCCAGCCCAGTCAATCTGATCGACAAAGAAGATAAGCACCCTGTTGTGAATAACACCTATCGATTCCGGCTTTGGCGCGATGCTAACAGTGATGGCGTGTTCCAGATGTCGGAACAGCTTACAGAAGACGAGATGGCCCAGTATGACTACCAATGGGAGTTTACCGGGCAGAGCACCAACGGGCATACCGGGGCGCAAACGAACACCAGCAATGAGGACCTGGTTCTGCCAGCCAGCAATAAAGAAGCGGCGCAGAAGTTTGGCGCCGACGAGCAGGATGGCGTGCAGGGGTATGGATTACGTGTTGCCTACAACCAGAAATAGCGTCGGCGCGAGTCGCTGAATTTTAAAGAAAAGGAGAGTCTTAATGCAGGCATTGTTAAAACGGCGGCTGAGTAAGGTCGCACTGGCGCTGGTGGTGGCAGGCTACTGCTCAATTCCATCGGCGATAGCAGCGAAAGAAGGAAAACTGCAAGGTGCCGGTTCCGATACGTGGCAGTTCAGCGGCAATACCGGCACGATTCAGGGGACGGTACCGTGGATCACCCGCTCGGCGGAAAAAGTCGCGGAAGCAGATAAAAACCACGTAACGGTTAGCATTGACCGGGGGGAGCGTGTCGTCAACGGCGAGGGGGATAAGCAGTTCCATATTGGCGATAAGGTCACGGTAAACTGGGCGATTGGTGATGAGCAGGGCGATCTCGATGTCAGCAATACCGCAACCAAAGCCACGGTGGTCTGGATTCGTTCGAAACAACAGGATGGTTCTGATGCTACCGTGATAAGCGGTAGTTCCGGGAAGGACTCCTATACCCTCCAGGAATCGGATGCAGACTATTACATTGGTATTCGCATCACGCCAACGACGACTACCGGTGACCCCAACGTTGCTGAACTCTTGACGTTAAACGATCTTTCTACCGGCTCGGGTGGTGGTGCGGATGATGATGACATCCCGGAAGGTCCGGTGGTGGATGATTCTATTGCCGTGGCTATCTACGACTCTGAGAATGCCTCTGTCAACCTGCTGAAAAACAGCAGTACCAAGCTGCATACCGGTCACACCTACGTTGCTCAGTTGTGGAAAGATGCCAACAAAAACGGCACTTACGACACGGGAGAACTGGTGGTTACCAATCAGTACGACTATCAGTGGGTCTTTACAGGCACCAGTTTGCAACTGGGAACGGCGGGAGGCGACTCTTCGGTTCAGAACGGCGATTTGCTTATTCCAGAGACCAATGCCGAAGCCAGAACCTCGATCTTCCCGAACGCAGGCGACGATGGCGTTCAGGGGTATGGCCTGTCGATCAAGTACAAGAACAAATAATTCGCACCGTACGTCGCTCTCCAGGGGAGCGGCGTTTTCCGTGCGCTTTTCTTAGCAGGACGCTAAGCAAAGCGTGTTGAAAATCCAATTATCAGACAGGCGTTAGGATGGGGATATGTCCGGTAACCTGAAATCACTGCATCGTTTCCTGCTGCCGCTGTTATTTATCAGCGGCTTGTCTGCAAATGCCACAAATTTGAGTCATACATGGCAGGAGCCTGTCGGCGTTACGTCGGCGATTAACGGTACGAAACCGCAGGCCGACAGTGTCGCCATTCCGGTGTATCAGGGAAGCGTGCAACTTAGTGTGGATCAAGCCAATGCCGTGGCGAATACCGCGAGGCCAAACCAGTTCAGTACCGATGACAGCGGCAGCGCACTGATCCTCAGTAACCCGCACGACACCGAAGGTGACATTTTTGCCGAGCCGCCGCTGGTCTGGCAAAGCGATCGTGCGCCGGGTGTCTCTCTGGTATGGGCTGATGCCGCCACGCCCGACGAGCCGCTCAGTCCACAACCGTCCGCGAATCTCAGCTTCTGCGCGCAAAATATGGCGGGGCGTCATCTGGTGGTCTGGCCGCAGCTTGATACCACAACGGAGATACCACCACTCTGGCTGCTGACTCGTACCGGTGTCCCCTATAACAATGCGGTGACGTTACTCGAGCAAAAATTTGCAGTAGATATCGCCGCGGCTGCGGGCAAACCGGTAGCGGTGAGCGCAGACCATTTCAATGAAACGCTAAAGGCGGCAAAGGGTAAAGCTGGCGATAGCATCACTTTGACGGTGAGCACCAGGACCTGTGATGGTGAACCTGCGGCGAATACGGCTTTTATAATTACCCGAAGTGATGCTTTCAACCGACAAAATGCGGTCAACAACACCAATCCTGTACATGTAGGAGATACTGAACTCACCACGATCGCCACCGAATTTCACGGCACAACCGATGCCAGTGGCAATGCTACGGTGACGGTCACCCAGGACAATAGCCCTGGCGTAAAAACCACGCTAACGGTAAAAGCCGTAGGAGCGACGTCGCTTGCCGATAGCGTAGATGTTATTTTCACCACTCTCAGCAGCCCGGACAGCGATAAAGCGGCGATGTGGGGTCATATGGCGGAAAGCTCCAGCGCTGAGGTGGAAGGTGAAACCTACACCTTTACCCGACCCGCGCTCGCCGCTGAGGTGGAGGGTGAAAGTACGACGGTGAATGCCGATAATGAAAGCTGGGCGCTGTTTAACTGGAAAGGGGCGGATGAGCACTGTGACATTCTGCCGGATGCGCGCCAGCTTATCGGGTTAAAAACTGCACGAGGCGACCTGGCGACTACTCTTGGCTGGCCTGTCGCCGGGGACGATGAATACTGGTCCGCCACGGAAAGTTCGCTGAGCATGTACCATTATGGCGTCAATATGCGCTCCAGCAGCGTGGTGCAGGAAGCGGATACGGTGAACTCCCTGGTCAGTTGCGTAGATAAGGCCGCACCGGCGGTAAAGCCAAAGCTGGTGTTGAGTACAGACAGCTACGACAGTAGCCTGAGCGCCGCGAGGGTAAAGGTAGGGGAGGCGGTCATGATGCAAATCACGGTAACCGACGAACTCACCGGCAAGCCGCTGCCGTATCGCTATTTCAATCTGTACCTTGGCAACGCGCAGGCGCGCAATACCGCTTACTATTCCGCCAGTTGGGAGGAGCATCCGGTTACCATTGCAGGTGAAGGCCTGATGGCCGGTGATACCCATCACTATCAGGGCGTTACCGACGCGAACGGTCAGGCTTCGCTGGAGATCAAACATGATTCAGGTACTGGCGTCTTAACGCCGTTGCGCGTGGTGCTGTTTGACGGCAGCACGCAGGCAACGCAAAACGTGATCTTTACCGTTCTCACCAGTCCGGATGTCAGCGCGGCAAACATGTGGGGGCATATGCAGGGCGTAGTGGAGGCGGGCAATTTGTATAAACGTCCGCTGCTGGCAGCAGAAGCCACGCACAAAACGGGCTCCACGCAGGAAAACAATGAAAACTGGGCGACGTTCAACTCCGTCACGGCGGGTGAAAACCAGTGCGGCAGTGGACAAATGCCAGGGCAACTGTCGCTGGACTCGCTCTATAATGCGCATCCTGATAACGAGATGCAAAGCGAGCACGGCTGGCCAACCGCCAGCCACAGCTATCTGGCGGCGGACACCAGCGACGGGCAGACGGCGCACGTCAATCTGGCTACCGGTGCTGATGCTTTGTTCAGCGGTAGTGAGCCAAACTATCTCTCCTGCTCGGGCAATGAGTTAGTCACTCAGCTTGACGTGGCGATGAACGGCGATTTTGCCCTGCGCCAGACGACAGCCAAAGTGGGTGAGCAGATAACGCTGACGGTGCGCTCAATTAATGCGCTCAACGGGCTTACGGTCCCCAACGCGGCGTTTACAGTTACCATGGCTTATGGGCGCAATCGCGATAACGTCACCACCGGCTTTACTGATGCCACCGACGGTGCGCTTGTTATAGCGGGTACGGCGTACGGTCCTTCTCAGGCGTCGATGACGTATCAGGGCACTACCGATAGTCAGGGGAGTGCCACCCTGACTATCGAACAACCGCAGGGCGTTGGACTGCAGACTCAGCTCTCTATTGTGCCGATGAACTCACTCATCTCCACGCCGCTCAGCCGCAGCGTGAAATTTACCGTCCCCACCAGCCCGGATACCGCTCAGGCATCGATGTGGGGACATATGCCCGATACCCTGACGGTGGGTGATGCGGTATTTGAGCGTCCAAAGCTTGCGGCAGAGGTTAGCGCTACCCGCACCCAGAAGGAAGCGAACGAAAGCTGGGCGCGCGTCACTCATAGCGATGCGGTGAGCAATACGGACGTCGGCGGCTGTGCGGTCAACCGATTGCCGCGTATCGATCAGCTTAAGGCGTTGTATGACGCCAACAGCGGTGGGGCGATTCACAACACCCACGGCTGGCCAACCCTGATTAACTATTGGTCTTCAACGTTTGCCACAGCGACGTCGTGGAAACTCATCGCGCTTTCCAGTGGCAGCGAGTTTTCCAGTAACAATGCGTCGGATTATGTCACCTGCCTTGCCAGCGACAATCCGGTAGCCGCTTCTATTACCATCGAACCGGTCGATTCGTCGCTGTGGTATGAGGGTAATAACGAACATGCGCTAAAGGTGAAAAAGGGCGATACGTTACAACTGAAGGTCACAGTGAAAGATGCCAGCGGTACGCCGATCCCGGATGCGCCGTTTGTACTGTCGCGCGGTGATGGTTATACCCGGCAGAATGATAAACATATTGCGGGCAGCGGCGACGGTATCGTTTCTCCGGTCGTGATCGACGGAAACTCAATCAACGATACGGCAACCAAAGTGGGTGGCCTGACGGGAGCCGATGGCAGTAAAATTATTAACGTCACCCGCCCGGATACGCATGGCACCAAAGTGGCGGTTACCGCAGCGCTATATCAAAACGCCAGTGTCAGCGCCAGCGTTGACACGATATTCACCGTCGTTACCAGTCCCGACAGCAATAAAGCCAAAATGTGGGGCCATATGCCAGAAACGGTGTCAGCAGCTAATGGCAAAGTATTTAAGCGACCGCAACTCGTCACAGAAATTGCCAGCGGGTTTGCCGTTGGCAACAACACAGAAAACAATGAAATCTGGGCCACTGTTGATTTTGAGGGGATACAGAACGCCTGCGGGGTGGGATTTGTGCCCGCGCTGGCCGACCTGCAGTCGTTGTACGCAGCCTTCCCTGGCGGAGCTATCAATACTCAGCAGGGCTGGCCTGTCGAAGGGAAAAACTACCAGAACAGCACTGCTGATATCAGCCGCTCAACGGAAAACCGTTATGTGAAATCGCTCGATCTGGGCGATGGCAACATAAGCTCAATGTTATGGAATGAAAAACTCTATTTCTCCTGCCTGCAAACAGCGCAGAAAGTGGCAACCAGGCTCACGCTGACATCCTCGCTATACAATGCCGGCGACGATTTTGCTAAAGCCAAAGTTGGCGAAACTATCCCAGTAGTGATTACCACTCTGGATGATGAGGGGAATCCGGTTGGCAATACGCCGGTTATCTTTAAACGCGGTGATAGCATCGGGCGTAAGTACCAGGTGGCAAACACCTCCGCTGCGGCTGCGATACAAATTAATCATAGCGAGAGTCGTAGCAGTGGCGTTGAGTATTACTCCGCGACCAATGAGAACGGAACGCTGACGCTGGACATTAGCCAGGACAGTGGCGCAGGCTTTAAAACGCCGCTGCTGGCGTCGCTTGAGCATACCAGTTCTGCAACAGAGCAGACGCTGCCGGTCGTCTTTAGCGTAGTGACCAGTCCGGATACAGAGAAAGCGAACTACTGGGGGCTCATGGCGGAAACGCTCACCGATCGTGATGGCGTCGTGTATAAGCGCCCGCTGTTATCCAGTGAGTTTAGCAACATGCCGGGGAAAACCGTGATTATCACCAACGGCAGCTACGATATGGGCGAAACCTGGGGCATGATCACCGTCAGCAATGCCTGGAATGGGGTTGGTGGTGGCTGTGGGCGTAACTTTCTGCCGACTGCCAGTAATCTTCAGGCGCTGTACGCCACCTGGCCCGACGGGGCGATGCACAGCCGTAACGGCTGGCCAATGAGCAGTGCGGGAAATGTTAGTGCCAGCCAGTACTGGTGGGCGGGAGATTACGCTCTGCCGTCAACGGCTGGGGGGGCTGCAGATTACATGTTCGTTAACCTGCTGAGTAGCGGCGATGTCACCCCGACAACCAGTACCTCGATTCACCACATGCAGACTTGTCTTGTTTCACCCCGAGATACGGCTGGTAGCCTGACGCTTACATTTGCCGGACAGGATGAAACAACCGGGATCGCTAAGGTGAAAAAAGGCGAGCAAATCGCCGCCACCGTGACGGTAAAAAATACGGCCGGCCAGCCGATGGCTAACGCGTTGGTGAAATTGAGCCGCAGCGAATCAACTATGCGTTCCGGGAATGCCTCCGGAGGTGATATTACGCTCCATAACGTGATGCCGTCAGGGCCGGCGACGTTCCTGATGGATACCAGCGCAAAATATTTGTACGTACAAACCGACCCGCAGGGGATGGTAACCTTTACGCTTTCACAGGATATGTCTGCGGGGCTGAAAACCACTCTCAACGCCACAGTGATGGATGGCAGCAATCTGACCGACAGCAAAGATGCCATCTTCACCGTCATTACCAGCCCCGACAGCGACAAAGCCAGTATGTGGGGCCATATGCCGGAAACCTTTGTCAACAGCAAAGGGGCCGAGTTTAATCGACCATTATTGCGCGCTGAGCTTTCTGCCACGACGAATACCTCGGGCTTTCTGGAAAATAGTGAAACCTGGTATACGTGGAATAGTTATCCGCAGCTTTATCAGCAGTCCGCCAGCCCGTGTGACAGGCTGGGGTTGCCGACGCTGGAGCAACTTCAGACGCTGTATAACGATTACCCAAATGGCACGCTCTCCTCGACCTTCGGCCTGCCGGTGACAACGGGGAAATACTGGGGAGCGGGTAATAGCGTGCCGGACAGCGCGCACGCGACAAACCTGTTTCAGTACCTCCGGCTCAGTGATAACTCAAAGCTTGCTACCAACACGAATACCGCAACGGCGCAGCTGTGCTTGAGTAAAAAAAGGGTATTGTCGATAGCGCTCACGTCGAGCGCCATGAATGCGGAAAAAGGCGCCGCGGTTGTGAGAAAGGGAGAAATCGTACCGTTGACCGTCACCGTGACCGACGGTTCAGGAAATCCTGCACCTGATACCACTATTCGTCTGAGGCGCACCTCGTCGTTAAACCGGGCTGGGTTCGCTCAGGATGGTAATGAAAGCAATATGTTGCTGACAGCGCTCACGCCTGAAGCGGGTTCAATGGCGTTTAACTGTACGACTACTCGCTGCAACTATTACTGGTATGGCGTGACGGATGAGAATGGCCAAGCCCAGTTTGAGATAGCCCAGGATAATAGCAGCGGCCTGAAAACCGCCATTGTGGCAGAACTTCCCGACGATCTGGTGACTTCCAGCAATTTGGATGTGATATACACTGTACTTACCAGCCCGGACAGCGATAAAGCGAATTTCTGGGGGCATATGCCGGAAACGGTCACCAACAGCGCTGGGGTTAGATTTAAACGTCCACTTCTGGCGACCGAAACGTCGTTTACGTACTCCTATACGTACAATAACGAAAGCTGGGCGCTGGTCACCATTTCAAATACCCAAAAAGCGGGCGCTACTGGTTGTGACGCAGAATATCAGCCGCTGTTTAGCGATCTGCAAACACTGTACGCTGACGACCCTATAGGCGCTATTGGTACGAATTATGGCTGGCCGGTGTCAGCAGGCAAGTTCTGGCTGGCTGTGGATCGCGTGTCAAAAACCGGGGCATACCAGTATATGCGGCTGGATACGGGCGGGAAAAGTTCGACCACTTCTGTCGGGACGACCGGCGCGCAGATATGCCTTGTGGATCCGCATGCCCCATTGCCCGCGACCATTGCGTTGACGTCGAGCCTTGCTGACAGCGAAACCCGCATTGCGAAGGTTAAAAAAGGCGAGGAAATTCCGTTCACTGTCACCGTGAAAGATGCCAATGGCAACCCCGCAGCGAATGCATCCTTTACGCTCTCTCGTAGTAATGGCATTTCGCGTAGCGGTTCGGTGAAAACGACGGATGGTAAAGGTGCGACGGACGATCTGGTTCTTCAGGGGATAGCCCCTGCGACAGCCGAGACGGTCTTGAGCAGCAATACCAGCACCTGGAGTGGGGTGACCGGAGCGGACGGCACGGCAACCTTAAGCCTGCGCCAGGACGACGCGATGGGGCTGAAAACGACGATTACGGCAACGCTGGACACATACCCTAACCCGGCCTCTACTGTGGAGGCGATATTCACCGTGGTGACCAGCCCTGATACCGACAAAGCGCAATACTGGGGGCATATGCCCGAGACCGTTACCGACAGCAGCGGCGTGAGCTTTCAGCGACCATTACTGGCGGCGGAAGTTTCCGCAGAAGACACCACGTTTAGCTCCACGGTAGGTAACGAACTGTGGCCGCTGTATGACCATAACGGCGCAGGGCTGGCAAGCAAATCCACCTGCGGCGAAGCCTGGCAGCCGACGTTAAGTGAACTGAAATCACTCTACGATGAGCATCCCGGCGGCGAAATCGAAACGCTGTACGGCTGGCCGGTATCTCATGCAAGTTATGGCTGGTGGGTGACGGATAAAGCCGGAACCTCCTGGCAGAGCATGCAACTGAAAACCGGTGCGGTTTCCACCAGGAGCACAAGCGACAAACAGGCGCTGGTTTGCCTGGTCGATCCGCATCCTATGCCTGGGGCAATTACGCTGACGTCGACGGCTCTCAACGCTGAGAGGCTGGCAGCGCAGGTGAAAAAAGGAGAGACAATCCCGCTGACCGTAACGGTGACAGACACTGACGGCAATGTGATGCCGGACGTGTATTTCACGATTTCACGCAGCAATGCGTTGTCGCGCGTTGGCAACGTCATTACCAGCGGCGGGGCGGATGATTTAACGCTGGACGAGCTAACGCCTTCTGCGCAGACCGCTAAGTTGGCTACTAACACCGCGATCTTTAGCGGTCTGACGGGCGCTAACGGTACCGCAACGTTTAACCTGAGCCAGGATCTCAGTTCGGGGCTGAAAACTACGCTCACAGCGACGGTGACGAATAACACCACGCTTAAAGCCTCTCTGGATGCCATTTTTACCGTAATTACCAGCCCCAACTCTGCTAAGGCGAATTACTGGGGCCATATGCCCGAAACGGCCACCACCAGCGACGGCGTCATATTTAGCCGCCCATTGTTGGCGGCGGAAGTATCTTCCAGTAATACCAGCTATGGTGCGAATGGAGAACTCTGGTCATCGGTAAGCGCCTCGAATCTGGATAAAACCGGGATTACCGGATGTGACGCACAGCGTCAACCGCTGTATAGCCAGTTGCTGACGTTGTACAACGATAACCAAAATGGCGCGGTGGGGACGCTGTACGGTTGGCCGATTACCGGGGTGGATAACTACTGGTGGGCGGTCGATCAGGATGAGGCGACTCATGCTCGACAGGCGCTTAACTTGAGTAACGGGCAGAAACGTACGACAACCTCTACGTCATCCATTTATCGACAGGTGTGCCTGGTAAATGCGCGTGAGTGAAAGTTGTTAAGACGCTGCGAAGCGAATCAGCCCAAATTCAGTCGGGCTGACTCGTTTTGCGGGAGCGCGTTTTTTTCTGCGGGGTTACGGTCGTGACCTCGCTCTCAACCCAGCCATCGGCAAGCCGGGTAGTGATAACGTCGCCGGCACTGACCTGTTTGACCTTTTTCAATACGCCGCCGCCCGTGGTGGTGGAGACGCTGTAGCCACGCGCCAGGGTCGCCAGTGGGCTGACTGCTTCAAGATGGGTAACTGCGTTGCCAAACCGCTCGCGCTGTTCACTTAAACGTGCGCGGATATTCTCTGCTAAACGGTATTCCAGTTGCTGAATACGCGTTTGCGCACGATAAATACGTGGCTGCGGATTTTGTTGATTCAGACGCTGCAGCATGCGCTGCTGGCGTTGATTGGCCTGCTTAATCTTGTTCTCAAGCGCAAATCCCATCCGCTGACGCAGCCGTTCCAGCGCCGTTTGCTGGCGCGCCAGACGCAGCTGCGGATGCTGCTGTTGCAGGCGATGGTACATCTGCGTGAAACGACGGCTGCGGTTGGCGAGGTAGTAGTCCATCGCCATGCCCAGACGCTGCTGAGCGGACTGGATCTGACGCAACAACTCCTGCTGGTTGCGGCTGACAATTTCTGCCGCTGCTGATGGCGTAGG
>OJIU01000302.1_pt1 | contig 19569 bp, 17 predicted proteins | sample 1595961 | NCBI WGS metagenome assembly OJIU01 (sample SAMEA4350144, study PRJEB24818) | metagenome | biome: human; feature: gut; material: faeces | place: Denmark | collected 2013-09
TTTCCTCTCATCCGCGCACGACCCACCCGGCCCCCCACTATCCTCTTCTCCGGCAGCGTCAGATTGGTATAAGAGACAGTGCAAATCCAGCCTGAACTTCATCGATGATCAGCAGAATGCCGTGTTCCTGAGTCACTTTACGAATGCGTTGCAGCCATTCGACCGGAGCCGGATTCACGCCACCTTCGCCCTGCACCGCTTCGAGGATTACGGCAGCCGGTTTACGCACGCCGCTTTCAACGTCGTTGATCAGGTTTTCGAAGTAGTAAGTTAATGCTTTGACGCCAGCGTCGCCGCCGATACCCAGCGGGCAACGGTACTGATGTGGATACGGCATAAACTGCACTTCCGCCATCATATTGCTGACCGCTTCTTTCGGCGACAGGTTGCCGGTCACGGACAGCGCGCCGTGGGTCATCCCGTGGTAGCCGCCGGAGAAACTAATGATGCTGGAACGGCCGGTCACTTTCTTCGCCAGCTTCAGCGCCGCTTCAACAGCATCTGCACCGGACGGACCGGTGAACTGCAGGCAATATTCTTTGCCCTGGCCCGGTAATAAAGAAAGTAAATATGATGAGAATTCATCTTTTAACGGCGTAGTAAGGTCAAGCGTATGTAACGGTAAGCCGCTTGTGATGACACTTTGAATGCTTTGCAGCACTTCAGGATGGTTATGACCAAGCGCCAGAGTTCCGGCGCCTGCCAGACAATCAAGATATTGATTATTTTCTACATCAGTAATCCAGACGCCCTGTGCTTTGGCGATTGCCAATGGCAGTTTACGCGGATAGCTGCGGACATTAGATTCAAACTCAGCCTGTCTTGCTAAAAAGGTATCATTGCTCTGTGGTAATGAATTAGCACTTAAAGTATCAATACGGACTTTATCCGTCATCATATCACTCCTACAACCAGGTGTAGATTAACGCCTGATTGAATAAATGGTTATAAGGATTACCTGTAAAAAAGCGCGGCTAATATATGTTGTTTTAGCTTGGGACTCAATCATTTATTTTTAGACGTCTCAAATAAGCATTTTTTCCTTAAATTTCAGCGCATAACCTTCTTCAATCATTACTAAATCCTAAACAAATATAGCTATTAAATTAACAATACTGTAGCCAATTGCAGCGCTTACGATGTTATAAAAACCATGAGATTTTCATGTTTTTATTATTTTTTTACACGTTTTTACCATTAATAATGTAGGCGCTTTCTTGTTACGACATGATTTTTCACTTATTTGCCTATTAATCGAATAAAAAAGTCGATCCCTAAATATAAATCACTTAGTATGGCGCGCTTATTTGCAGGCTTTGTAAATAAAATTAATGCGCAGCACCCGATAACGCGTACAGGCGACACGCGGTATCGACAACAGGTATTCCCTGGGTTGTCAGCAGAAATGTTCGCGGGCGGACATTTCGTAAGGTGAACGTCGTTCCCTTATGCCGAGAATGAAAATTTTCTAGCCATACTTTTATGGCGCCCTGATATGAGATTGTTATGACTCGCATTTATCCACCATCCGTCGTTGCCAAATTTGGCGGCACCAGCGTCGCTGATTTTGATGCGATGAACCGCAGCGCCAGCATTGTCCTTGCTGATCACGATGTCCGTTTAGTCGTACTGTCTGCTTCCGCAGGCGTCACAAACTTACTGGTCGAGCTTTCTGAAGGTCTGGAAACGCATCAACAATTAGATAAGCTTGAGACCTTACGCGCCATCCAATACAACATTATTTCCCGCCTGAAGCAGCCGTCCGTTATCAGTACGGAAATCGATAATCTTCTCAACAATATTCGTCATCTTGCGCAAACGGCGACGGTTTCACCGTCCGATGCGCTAAGCGATGATTTGGTTAGTCACGGCGAGCTGATGTCCTCTTTGCTGTTTACTGAAGTGTTACGTGAACGACATGCTGAGGCCGGGTGGTTTGACGCCCGCAGCGTAATGCGTACCAATTCGAACTTCGGCTGCGCGGAACCCGAACTTAGCACCCTGCACCACCAGGTGGAGACACACTTGCGCCCTCGTCTTGAGCAAGCGATTATGGTGACTCAGGGATTTATTGGCCGTGATGCCGCTGGACATACCACAACGCTTGGACGCGGCGGTAGTGATTACACGGCAACGCTTCTCGGTGAGGCGCTTCACGCCACACGCGTGGACATCTGGACCGACGTTGCAGGGATCTACACCACCGATCCGCGCATTGCGCCGCGGGCCAAACGCATCGACCACATCTCATTTTCCGAGGCCAGCGATATGGCCGCCTACGGGGCGAAGGTCCTCCACCCGGCTACGCTGCTCCCGGCAATGCGTAAAAGCATTCCGGTCTTTGTAGGCTCCAGTAAGGATACTGCCGCCGGAGGTACGCTGGTACACAATACCACCGATAATCCACCGCGCTACCGTGCGCTTGCCGTGCGCCGTAAACAGACGTTGTTGCGATTACATCGTCTGGAGACACAGCCGTTCTGTTCTTTCCTGGCACAGTCCTTCGCCATTTTAGCTCGCCACGCGGTCACGGTGGATTTGGTTACAACCTCAGAGAATAGTATTGCGTTGGCGCTGGACGCCACTCATGCAACCTCAGGTGAAGACCATGTGCTGACCACGGCATTGTTTACCGCATTGTCCTCGCACTGTCGTGTGGAAGTGGAAACCGGACTGGCATTAGTCACTTTGGTGGGGAATCAACTGACCCAGGCTGCGGGGGTTTGCAAAGACGTTTTTGCCTGGCTCGAAGAGCATACGGTGCGAATGATTTGCCACGGTGCGTCAAACGATAACCTGAGCATTCTGTTACCGGCTGAAGCTGCGGATAGCGCGGTTAAGGCGTTACATTATCGATTATTCGAATAACGTTTCTTATATTCGGTAGTGAACAGAAGAGCGTTTAATGCAAGTGTAATGAACAAACAGAGCCCTGGTTTTTCGACCAGGACTTTGTGTTCTTAACGCAGCACTTATTTAGTTATGACGATGATTGGTATCACCGCGACGGCAGCGTTTGTCATAATGGCGCACCCACCAGTAACGGTCACTGATTTGTTCATGCCCACCCACTCTGGCACCTGCCAACCAGAGAACACCACCAACAAAAATACTGAGCACGGCACCATGTGCGAAAAACTGTGGCAGATTAAATTGCGGCAGTTGGTTTAAAATAGAGTAACCGACACCACCTACCATCACCACCAACCCTAAAGCCATGAGCACGTTACCGAGTAACGAAGCGTTTTTGCGTTTCATGTGTCACCTCCGGAACTTTGGGTTGTTACAGGGAATACCCCTAATCCTTATGTGTAAAGTATAGACAACACTGCCGTTCGCAAGTGCGGGAGCGATCACAATTACAAACACTCACGCAACAAAACTTTACAAATAAGCTACTGAACACACTCAATTTCTAATAGTCCACTTGTGCAATTATTCAGCTTTTGGCGAGTAGCACGCAGTTTTTTGTCAACAGCAGCCTCAGACAGTAAACTACACGTCGTTTATGGAAACACTCAGGACAAAACACGTGGCGATTAAATTGATTGTCGGCCTGGCGAACCCCGGCGCAGAGTATGCGGCAACGCGACACAACGCAGGCGCATGGTATGTCGATCTTCTGGCAGAGAGATTACGCGCTCCCCTGCGCGATGAGCCGAAATTCTTCGGCTATACCTCCAGAGTAACGCTCGAAGGGGAAGATGTTCGTTTGCTGGTGCCGACCACATTTATGAATCTGAGCGGCAAGGCTGTCGGCGCGATGGCCAGTTTTTATCGAATTAATCCCGATGAAATTTTGGTCGCACACGACGAGTTAGACCTGCCGCCTGGTGTAGCCAAATTTAAGCTTGGCGGCGGTCATGGCGGACACAATGGCCTGAAAGACATCATCAGTAAGTTGGGCAATAACCCTAACTTTCATCGTTTACGCGTCGGAATTGGGCATCCGGGCGATAAAAACAAGGTTGTCGGATTTGTTTTAGGCAAACCGCCTGTTTCAGAACAGAAGTTAATCGATGAAGCGATTGACGAAGCGGCACGTTGTACCGAGATTTTATTCAAAGATGGCCTGACCAAGGCAACGAGCCGGTTACACACCTTTAAAGCGCAATAAGCAGCGATGTGCGGCATTTTTCTCGCGTGCTGTGTATAATAGGCAAAGTTATTTACTTTTCTACAATCTGTTTTCTATAACAGGTTGAATATCAAAAGATTAAGGTGATTTAAACATGGGATTCAAATGCGGTATCGTCGGTTTGCCAAACGTAGGCAAATCTACCCTGTTCAACGCGCTCACAAAAGCGGGTATTGAAGCGGCAAACTTCCCGTTCTGTACTATCGAGCCGAACACGGGTGTTGTCCCGATGCCCGATCCGCGTCTGGATCAGCTGGCCGAAATCGTCAAACCGCAGCGTATCCTGCCAACCACGATGGAATTCGTCGACATTGCCGGTCTGGTAAAAGGCGCATCCAAAGGTGAAGGCCTGGGTAACCAGTTCCTGACCAACATCCGTGAAACCGAAGCTATCGGCCATGTGGTTCGCTGCTTTGAAAACGACAACATCATCCACGTTAATAACAAAGTGGATCCGGCTAACGACATTGAAGTTATCAATACCGAACTGGCACTGTCTGACCTGGATACCTGTGAGCGCGCTATCCATCGCGTACAGAAGAAGGCCAAGGGCGGCGATAAAGACGCTAAAGCGGAACTGGCTGCGCTGGAAAAATGCCTGCCACAGCTGGAAAACGCCGGCATGTTGCGCGCTTTGAAAACGCTGACCGAAGAAGACAAAGCAGCCATCAAATACCTGAGCTTCCTGACGCTGAAGCCAACGATGTATATCGCCAACGTCAACGAAGACGGTTTTGAAAACAACCCATACCTCGATAAAGTGCGCGAAATCGCGGCGGCAGAAGGGTCTGTTGTTGTTGCCGTTTGCGCTGCCGTTGAAGCTGACATCGCAGAACTCGATGATGCTGACCGTGAAGAATTCATGGCTGAAATGGGTCTGGAAGAGCCGGGCCTGAACCGCGTTATCCGCGCTGGTTACGAGCTGCTGAACCTGCAGACCTACTTCACCGCTGGCGTGAAAGAAGTCCGCGCGTGGACCATCCCTGTCGGTGCGACCGCTCCGCAGGCTGCCGGTAAGATCCACACCGACTTCGAGAAAGGCTTTATCCGTGCGCAGACTATCGCGTTTGAAGACTTCATCACCTACAAGGGTGAGCAAGGCGCGAAAGAAGCCGGTAAGATGCGTGCAGAAGGTAAAGACTACATCGTTAAAGATGGCGACGTGATGAACTTCCTGTTCAACGTCTAAATAAAATCTGCTGTCTCATGAGATCTCAATACATCTCATAAGAATCACTAAAAACTATAAAATCCACGCAATTGCGTGGATTTTTCATTTCACAGACTTATTCAGGTAAACATAGCCATCACATGCCCAATTGTTTTATGAATTTAATTCATAGCGGCTATTTAATGTGCGTAATTATCTTTCTGCCCAGTTTCGTTAAGCTGAACAATAAATACTGAATAAGTCGATACCCCTCGGGGTATCGACAGATACGGATTAAATATTTTTATCAAAAAAGACATCTAACTTTTGCATCGCCTGGTCAACGTACTCAGGAACCCAATAAGTCTCGATGTGAGTAGCGCCATCGATCAATAAGAGTTCTTTGTCCTTCGTACCGGTGGCTTTCGCGAACGCATCTTCAGTCATATAGAGCGTATCCGCTTTTGTACCGGCAATCATCAGCAGCGGTTGATTGATGAGATTGATATGGTCCGTGACGTCAAAACTCATCAAATCCAGCAGACTGCTGGTGGTGTATTTAAACGTAGAGTTCGGGTGGGCGTGAGTTTTCCAGTAATACTCGTAGCCCTGGCGATATAAGGCAAAGGGTAATTTAGCAATCTGTTCATCAGTCAGATTGGCATCGCCGGAGTAAAGCACTTCGCCTCCGGCAGCTTCCTGAGCACGTGCGTCAGAAGCCTGCTGAAGACGCTGCTGGATAGTATCCAGCTGTGAATCCTGCATACCGTTACGTCGCACCAGGCCTGAATTAAACATACTGATGGTCGCTATCGATTTGAACCGCTTGTCAGTTTCAGCGGCTACCAGTGAATACCCGCCGCCTCCGCAAATACCCAGCAGACCAAGGCGGGCGGTATCTACGCCGGGGTATTGGCTGATGTAATCAGCCATACCGTGGATATCCTCAATGCGATTAGCGGGTTTATCCACGCTGCGAGGCATCCCACCGCTAGCCCCCTGATAAGCCGCGTCGGCGGTAATCGTGATGTAGCCCTGTTCGGCGAGACGCTGGGCATACAACCCGGCGACCTGCTCTTTTACGCCGCCATTAGGATGTGCCACCACCACGGCAGGATATTTTTTGGCGGGATCGTAGTTAGCAGGGGTATAGACATTCGCAGCAATCTGGATGCCATGCAGATCGTATTTCACGGGGTGAATGTTGACCTTGCCTTTGACGTTCTCCGTGATGGCGCCGTCATAGGCCAGCGTGAATTGATTTTTTTTGTAATCAGCCGCATTGGCTGAGGTCACTCCGGCCATAGCCGTGAGTAGCATTGCACTGATAAGCGTGAATTTCATGGTCTCTCCCGATGAGTGTCAGCCTGGTTATTCAGGCTCGCGGATTAAATTTGCAGGCTCAGATTAGGGTGCGAGCGCTGTCAGCATCCTGACGCGGAAATAACATTTTTGTCAGGTAACCGTCAGCTTTATGTTGGCAATCAGAAGGCAGAATGGTCTCAGTAACAGGGTTGTTCAGGTATTGAAGCACCGATGAAAAGCTAAGAGGAAGTCCCGTTATGCGCCTGTTGTTAGTCGAAGATGAAGAAAAAACGTCAACATACCTTAACCGTGCGTTGAGCGAGTCCGGATTTACGGTAGATGTTTCTGCAGACGGCGCTGAAGGTCTTCATTATGCGCTGGAGTTCGACTACGACGCGATAATACTGGATGTGATGCTGCCGGGGATGGATGGTTACCGGGTACTTGAGGGTGTGCGAGCAGCCAAACAGACGCCGGTGCTGATGCTTTCGGCACGGGGTTCGGTCGATGAACGCGTTAAAGGGCTGCGTCTTGGCGCGGATGATTATCTGCCCAAGCCCTTTTCGCTTATTGAGCTGGTGGCGCGTATTCAGGCCCTGGTGCGTCGTCGTTCTACGGATGGCGCAGACATCACCCAGTTGCAAATTCACGATCTGCAGCTCGACCTGCTGGCTCGTCGGGTATTTCGCGCCGGAACACGGCTGGAACTGACCGCGAAAGAGTTTTCCCTGTTGAGCCTTCTGGCCCGACATCAGGGAGAGATCCTGTCAAAGATGATGATTGCTGAGCAGATATGGGACATGAACTTTGATAGCGATGCCAACGTGGTTGAAGTGGCCATTAAACGCCTGCGAGCCAAAGTGGATGCCCCGTTCGATATCAAACTGCTGCATACCGTTCGTGGCATGGGTTATGTCCTCGAAGTCCGGTCCGAATAAATGAAGGGGATATGCTTGCCTGAGCGTTCCATCTCCGTTCACCTGGCGCTGATGTTTGCCTTATCCGCGCTGCTGATTGTGTCCGTTATCGGCATCCTGCTCAGAAGCTCTTTGCATGACTCTTTGCAAAAGCAGATGCACAACGAATTGTTATTTCGTGAGTCATTGATGAGTCCGTGGATCACCGCACGAACCTCGGCTGACGGCTGGTCACTGCTTGCCAATAAATTCACCGTGTTAACCAATTCTGAAGGTGAACGCGTTCGTTACTGGATAGTGAGCGATAACCCACGCTTTAGCATGGGGGGAACACCGCCGGTGGGTGTTGAGTGGTCTTCTTTACAGGAAGGCTTTAATAAAGTGCCCGGCGCATCGGAAGGTGCCTGCTCGCTGTTTCTGTTAGTGAAAACGATCCCCGCCAACGGTGAAAGGCCTGAGCTGCGCTATATCGTTGCCATCGACTCCACGCCGTATATGGGCACACTGAATGCCTTCACCCGAACGCTGTTAATCATTACCGCGCTGGGCGTCGTGATTGTCGCTTTACTGGGATACATCGTTTCAAGGATCGGTCTTCGTCCCGTTGGGGCGCTCAGTAAACAGGCCCGGCATCTTGCACCGGGAGACCATGGCCAGCGCCTGAATACCGAAGCATTACCTGACGAATTACAGCAGTTAGCATCATCTTTTAATGGCGTGCTGGAACGGCAAGAGGTCGCCTGGCGACAGCTCGACAGCTTTAATGCCGATGTTGCGCATGAACTCCGGACTCCGCTTACGAATCTGATCGGCCAGACGCAACTGGGGCTCTCGCGCCGACGCTGGCATGATGAACTGGAAGAATTATTGGGCTCCAATCTGGAAGAACTGGAACGCATGGCGTCTATCGTTAACGACATGCTGTTCCTGTCCCATGCCCACGCGGGTGAACATGCGTCCCAGTTGACCCAAGTGTCGCTGCGAGAAGAAACCCTGAAAACAGCGGAGTACGTTGAACCTTCTTTTGCTGAAAAACAGCTCTCTCTGGATGTTCAGGGCGACGTGATCGCGCACATCGACCGACGTCTGTTCCATCGCTCATTGGCTAATTTACTGGAAAACAGCGCAAGGCATTCGCCGTCCAATAGCACGGTTACGGTGCGGTTAAGCGAAACCGGTCATCAAGCCTGTGTTGAAGTGTCAAACCTGGGCGATCCGATAGCACCAGAGCACTTACACCGGCTTTTCGAGCGGTTCTATCGCGTTGACACCTCCCGGGCGAGGAGTGATACCCACCATGGACTGGGCCTGTCGATCGTGCGTGCCGTCGCCATTATGCACAAGGGAGATGTCTTTGCCCGTAGTGAAGGTGGCATCAATACATTTGGCCTCACCTTTGCGATACAAGCGGATAAAGCGGCGGGCAATGCTCAATCCGGCACTGAGCCGGGATCCGGGTTAACTGACAGAATTGTCAGGGGGGCGTCAGCCTGACGTCATCACCCTCTCGATAAAATCATCGCAGGCAATCCCCTCTTCATTGATAAGGACGCTTTGCATGATCAGACATTTACGTTACCTCAGGCTGTTACTGCCGATTACATTTTCATCCTGGGCAGCGGAGCAAAATCCCGCTGTCCATATCACCCCCGCAGGAAGTCAGAACGCGGTATATGGGCCCGCCGAGAACTTTACCGGTCGCGTCCGGGTTGATCCTCTCTTCAGACCGGATAACAACATCCCTGTTTCCGGGGCTTATGTCACGTTTGAACCCGGCGCTCGTTCCGCCTGGCATACGCATCCGGCAGGTCAGCGGCTGATTGTAACCTCGGGTGTGGGGCTCACCCAACAAGAAGGCCAGCCGGTGCAGGTTATCCGCGCCGGTGACGTTGTCTCTTGCCCGGCGGGCGTCAAACACTGGCACGGGGCGGCACCCGGCAGCGCGATGACGCATCTGGCGATAACCGGGATTGTGGATGGCAAAAGCGTTAACTGGAAGGAGTTAGTGACAGATGAACAATACCACGCCCATTAAAGCATTAGCGGCAGCGGTACTGCTGACCTTTGGTTTTGGTCTCGCGGCACATGCTGCCCCCGTCAATAAAGGAGCCTCAGAAATGAACCACGAACAAACGGTTTCAGATACGCTGTCAGTCCGCCAACAGGCCATCCCGCTGATTGCGGCATCAATGGCCAGCAGTCAGATGGATAAGCTGAATGCAGCCCTGAATCAGGGACTGGATGCCGGGCTCACGATAAACGAAACCAAAGAGATTCTCGTCCAGCTTTACGCCTATACGGGCTTCCCCCGTAGCCTGAATGCGCTTAGTGAACTGATGAAGGTCGTCGAAGCACGTAAACAACGTGGCATCGAAGACGTTGAAGGTAAAGAACCGGTCGCCACCATCCCTGTCGGGGATGAGCTTCGCCGTGTCGGTACCGCAAACCAGACGAAAATCTCAGGCGCTCCCGTCCAGGGTCCGCTGTTTGATTTTGCCCCGGTCATTAACCAGTTCCTGCAAACGCACCTTTTCGGCGACATTTTCTCCCGCGATAACCTCGACTGGCAAAGCCGCGAGCTGGCAACGGTTGGCGCATTAGCGGCCACGCCGGGCGTCGAATCACAACTGCTGTCGCATACGCGAGCAAGCATGCGGGTCGGCCTGACAGCAGCGCAGCTGCGCCAGCTCGCACAGGTTCTGCGTGAACATGGCGAAAATGATGCAGCAACGCGAGCAGAAAAGGCGCTGCAACAGGCGCTCGATGGCAATTAAGGGCAATCAGTGGTGCTAAATAATTACCGCTGACAACTCAGATATGATTGAACGGCAAACATAACAGAGGATGTAATCTTGAAGACAATCTTAAAAACGCTGGCCATCTGCGTAATGGCGGGCGGCCTGGTGGCTCAGTCGGTCTATGCCGAGCCGCTGGTCATTCAGGAACAAGGAAGCTTTTCTGCTGGTGGCACTATCATCACCGCACCAGGAACATTTGATGCAAAAAAGCCGCTGGATTCAGCTGGCCAAACCTGGCATGGCGATCATGCCTCAGTGTTCTACCAAATCCCGGAGAATCCGCATAAATACCCTATCGTCATGCTGCACGGCGCAGGTCAGTTCTCCCGTACCTGGGAAAGTACCCCGGATGGCCGCGAAGGGTTCCAGAACATCTTCCTGCGGCGCGGATTCTCAACCTATCTTGTCGATCAGCCACGTCGGGGCAGCGCCGGGCGCACGACGGTAGAAGGTACTGTTACGCCTAAACCGGATGAACAAATGTGGTTTAACCAGTTCCGCGTTGGCGTGTGGCCAGAGTATTTTAAGGACGTTCAGTTCTCTCACGACAAAGAAGCACTGAATCAGTATTTCCGTCAGATGACCCCGAACACCGGGCCGTTTGATATCAATGTCATCTCTGATGCGATGTCCGCCGTCGTGAATAAATCCGGCCCAGCTATCCTCTTCACCCACTCTCAGGGTGGCGGACCAGGCTGGTACACGGCGATGAAAAATGACAAGGTCAAAGCCATTGTCGCCTTTGAGCCCGGCAGCAGCTTTATCTTCCCGGAAAAAGAACTCCCTGCCCCTATGCCAAGCGCGTTCGACACGCTGAAGGGTGAGCCTGTGCCAATGGGGCAGTTTATGGCATTGACCAAAATCCCGATTCTGATTATTTACGGCGATAACATACCGGATAAACCGGTTGCCATGCCCGCGCAGGACAGCTGGCGCGTACGCCTGGCGATGGCTCGTGAGTGGCGTGACGTGGTGAATAAGCATGGCGGGGATGTGACGGTGACGCATCTGCCTGAAGTGGGAATCAAAGGGAATACCCACTTCCCGTTCTCTGATTTAAATAATGTGCAGATTGCTGATTTGGTGAGTAAATTCTTGAAAGAGAAAAATTTGCAGTAGCCGTTTTAGAAAATCACCTAAATCATTTAAAAGAGCGCCCAACACATAGTGGGCGCTCATCGCCTTGTGTAACTTATTCAAGTACCGGCAAAATATAACCTTTACGCGCACTTTGCCATGCAAGAACAGCGAGGCCCAACGCAATGAAGGACAGAATTGCGCCCGCCCAGTTCGGAGAAGCCAGTCCAAAACCCGCAGCAATGGTTACCCCACCGGCCCATGCCCCCAGCGCATTTCCCAGATTAAACATGCCGATATTGACCGAGGCCGCCATTGTCGGGGCTCCCGCATGGCTGGCGCGCTCCATAACCAGTTTCTGAATCGGTGAGACCGTCGCGAAGCCGAAGGCCGCCATCAGGAAGACTGAGATGCCGGCAACCCACTGGCTTTCAACACCCGCCCAGAAGACCAGCAGCACCAACCCCTGAGCCGCGAGGGTAACGAACAGCGTGCCAAACAGAGAGCGGTCAGCGAAGCGTCCACCAATCCAGTTACCGACAGCAAGTCCCAGACCAAACAGCACCATTAACCCTGCCACGCCGCCTGAGGAGAAACCGGCCTCCTGCACCATCATTGGCGCAATATAGGTAATCGAGGTGAAAAAGGCGGCCGGACCGAAAATCGTGATCCCCATGACCAGCAGCACCTGCGGGTCAACAAAGGCTCTCAGTTCGTTGCGTAAAGCAATAGCTTTGCCTTTCGCAATATGCGGAACCAGCACGGCTATGCTTGCCATCGTCAGCACCCCGATACCAGCAATGATCCAGAATACCAGCCGCCAGCTAAAGGTTTGCGCAAGCCACGTACCCACCGGAACGCCAAGCAGATTGGCTAACGTCAGCCCCGAAAACATAAAGGCAATGGCGCTTGCCTGGCGTCCGGGTGCCACCAGCGATGCGGCAATAATCGAGCCGATACCAAAAAAGGCACCGTGATTAAAAGAGGTAATAATACGACCGACAATTGCTATCGCCATCGTCGGCGCGATGGCCGTAATGATATTACCGACCGTAAAAATACCCGCCAGCGTAATCAGCATGGCCTTGCGGGGGATCCTCGCGCCAATAATCGTTAACAGCGGTGCACCAATAAATACGCCCAGCGCGTATGACGTCGCCATCATTCCCGCCTTCGGGATACTGACGCTAAATTCTGCTGCGATTTGTGGCAGGATCCCGGCGATGACAAATTCCGTCAGGCCGATACCAAATGCGCCCACGGCGAGGGCGAAAAGTGCGATAGGCATTGCAACTCCATTATTCGTTTTATGGCTTAATAATATTAGGTAGAATTAAGTATATTCATATTTTCATTCATATTGAGAAGCCCTATGAGCGCATTTGATAAAGAAAAAGATGGTATTCGGCAGACAAGACATAAACCGGCGGAATTGGATGCCATTGACCGAAAAATATTAAGTGCCCTGGCAGAGGATGCAGGACGCAGCTACACGGAATTGAGTGAGATTGTGAACTTATCAGCCCCGGCGGTTCACGATCGCGTAAAACGACTGAAGCGCGATGGGGTGATCAAGGGTACCGTGGCGGTCCTGGATGGCTGCAAGCTGGGACGGACGCTGTTAACGTTTCTGGTTATCGACACCAGTAGCTATCAGGCGACGCGCGCCCTTTTGCAGTTCACCAGCCGCAAGGAGGTGGAAGAATTGCATACCGTTGCCGGCGACGGCTGCGTCTTTATCAAAGTACGCGCCGCCGATACCGAATCGCTGGAAAATTTCCTGATGGAGATTCAGAGCCTTGAGGGCGTACGTTCCGTACGCAGCTATATTGCGCTTTCCACTTTTCTGGAGCGCGGACCCTCGCCGGATTAACGCGCACCGGCCTTCTGGCGTGCGGTAAAAAAGGTCAGTACGCCCGCGCAAAGGAGCAGCACGCTACTCATGGCAAACGTGCTCTGCCAACCGAGGTGGTCAAACACGATGCCTCCTGCCGTTGATCCAAGGGCGATGGAGAGCTGAATCACCGCGACCATGAGCCCGCCTCCGGCTTCTGCGTTATCAGGCAACGTACGCGCAATCCATGTCCACCATCCGGTTGGCGCAGCGGTGGCCAGCATGCCCCAGAGCCCTAACAGCAACGAAACCGTCCAGACCAGATGCCCGGTCAGCATCAGGCCGATGGCAATGACGGCCATCAGTCCGGGTATGACCATCAGCGTGGGATAGAATTTTCTGTTGAGGAATGTCGAAACAACCAGCGTGCCGATAAAACCGGCTACGCCGATAATCAGCAAAATCAACGACAAGCCTGAGGAATCAACCCGCGTCACGGTCTCCAGGAACGGGCGCACATAGGTAAATAGCGTAAACTGGCCCATGAAAAATAGGCCGCAGGCCAGCATGCCAACCGCAACCACGCGGCGGCTAAGTATGCGGAATACATCGCCAGGTGACGTGCGGCTTTTATTCGCATCCATACTGGGCAGGCTGATGCACTGCCAGATAAAGGCGACCACCGCGATGGGCACCAGGCACAAGAAAGCGCCTCGCCATCCGACCGTGGCACCCAGATAGCTTCCCAGCGGCGCGGCCACGACCGTCGCCAGCGCATTACCGGCATTGAAAATCGCCAGCGCACGCGTGACCTGTTGCTGCGGCACCAGACGAATCGCCGTTGCCGCAGACATCGACCAGAATCCGCCAATCGCCACACCAATCATCGCACGACCGACCATATACACCAGATAACTGGAAGCCAGCGCAATAATAAGCCCCGACACGGCCATCAGAATCGTCATCCCCAGCAGCAGGGACTTACGATTCGCATTTCCGGCAAGCGTTGAAAGCGTCAGGCTGGTCAGAACCGCCAGTGCGCCGGAGATGGCAATCCCCTGGCCTGCCAGCCCCTCCGTCACGCCTAAATCGCGGGCAATCGGCGTGAGCAGGCTGACGGGCATAAATTCAGAAGCAATCAGCACAAACACGCACAGGGTCATGGCAAAAATACCGCCCCAGTATGCGCGCTGATGATGATGTGATGGTGTTTGGTTTAGCGTCGACATAGTGAAATTTCACGAAGATCAGGATAAAAGCCACCCGCCAGAGGCCGGTGGCTTTGCATCAATTCAGGAGAGGGTTTATTTCAGTTTGGTCTGGAAAAATTGTTCGAACTTCGCGAAAGGTATTTTTCCGGCCACGTTATCGTAGAGGTCCACATGATTTGCCCCTGGCACCACTACCAGTTCTTTGTCTTTACTGCCAATCGCCTTGAAAGCATCTTCAGCAAAATAGCGTGAATGCGCTTTCTCACCGGTCACAATAAGCGTTGGGATGGTGATTTCACTGGCGTAGCTCAGCAGCGGCATATTCATAAACGACAGTGGCATCGTTGCCGTCCACGCCCCGGTCGAGTTAACGGAACGTTCGTGGAAGCCGCGCGGCATGCGATAGTAGTCAAAGAACTCTTTCAGTACCGGATGCGGATTTGCCGGCAGCGTTTCTGGCAGAACGCGCTCGCCCGCGCTGGCCTTGCCGTTGCTGTCGACGTTAATATCATGAGCACCGTGTGCGAACGTGCCGCTCTGCGCATCCTTCCAGCGCTGTTCATTCAGATATTGCAGAACAGCACGACGGTCGGCGGTGGAATAACGGTCTTTGCCATCCCCCACACCATGGCCCATCGCCCGGCTCATGTCGTACATCACGCTGGTAGCCACCGCTTTAACGCGGGTATCCATCGCGGCATCGTTCAACGCCATGCCGCCCCAGCCACAAATACCGAGCAGCCCGATACGGTTGCGATCCACCTCTTTTTGCAGCCCTAAGAAATCCACCGCCGCGCTGAAATCTTCAGTGTTGATATCCGGTGAGGCGACGTTTCGCGGATAGCCGCCGCTTTCCCCGGTGTAAGAAGGATCGAACGCCAGGGTAACAAACCCTTGTTCCGCCAGCGTCTGCGCATACAGGCCGCTGGATTGCTCTTTCACCGCGCCAAATGGCCCACTGACCGCAATCGCAGCCAGCTTGCGATCGCCACGGTCTTTAGGCAGGTAAAGATCGCCCACTAAGGTGATGCCATATCGGTTCGGGAACGAGACTTTACGATGTTCGACTTTCTGGCTCTCGGCGAACGTTTTATCCCATTTATCTGTCATGGACACAGGGGCATTAGGATTGGTTGAATCAGCATAACTCATTGTCGTGACTCCACTTAATGATGCGAATAACAGCATGGCCGGCATCGCGGTTTTTAGCGTTAGGGTGAAGGCTTTCATAAAAATCCCCATAAAAAACAACAGAGAGATACAGGTTTCCGACGGACAACGCTGCGGTGCTTTGCTTTGATGGGGTCATTATAGTGAGCAGAATTAGTGCTGATTAGGGGGCGATTACTGCTAAGATTGATACCATATTGTTATAAATCAATACTGAATTTGCTGTCATTCCGGGGGGATTTTTCAATGGCGAAAAGGGAGAACTACAACGAGCTGTACCTGTTTATGCAGGTGGTGCGAGAAGGCAGCTTTACCGCAGCGGCTCAGCGGCTGGGGCTTGCTCAGTCAGGAGTCAGCCGTTCTGTTCGCGAGCTTGAAGAAAGGCTGGGCGTCCAGCTGCTGGTGCGTACCACGCGTAAACTATCGCTGACGCAAGCAGGCGAGCAGCTCTACCAGAAGACGGCATCTGGATTTGATACGTTAGATCTTGGGCTTGCCACGCTGGCGCACTATCGAGAGACGCCCTCCGGTACGGTACGTATCAATGCCAGCCAGCACGCCATTGATAAATGCATGCTGCCAAAGCTGGCGGTATTTAAACAGCGCTATCCTGATATCAGACTGGAACTGATGAATGAGAGCCGGTTCGTCGATATCATCGAAGAGCGATTCGATGCTGGTGTCCGTCTGGGGCCTGAAGTCGGCCAGGGCATGGTCGCGGTGCGCATCACGCCCGATATGGAGATGGCGATTGTGGGGACTCCGGAACATTTTCGTCGCTACGCTTTTCCGCAAACCCCGACAGATTTAAAGACGCATCCCTGTATCGCCTATCAGTTTGCCGACGGCAGCGTATACCAGTGGGAACTCACTCAGGATGATAAAAAAATCACTCATCAACCCGAAGGGCAATGGGCCTTATCCGACAGCTATATGGAAGCAGAGGCCGCCCGACTGGGCCTCGGATTGGCCTATGTTCCTGTTGAACTGGTCGCGCATGATTTAGAACACGGTAATCTTATCAGGGTGTTGCAGCGTTACAGCCTGCGAATGGAAGGATTGTTTCTCTATTATACCCATCGCAACGTCTCTCCCGCCCTGCGGATGGTCATTGATATATTGAAAATCTGAACGTTAACAACGCCCGACTCTTCACTGTGCAAAATTGTGTCAGGTAGTCCCTCTGCTTTCAATTCCAAGGTCTGCTTTGAGCTGAAGAGCGGACTTATCCGTACAAGGCCTACCATCCAGAAATGGAAGTTCCCCCAAAAGGAAAACACTCGCAAACCTTCTAGACAACCTTTTCCCGAGCATTTAGCCTGAATTAAAATTTTAATATCTGTCAGGCTAGTTCATTATGAAAAATGATATCAGAACCCTAGACCTTAACCTTCTTAAGGCCCTTGATGCATTACTGGATGAGGGAAGCGTGACTCGGGCTGCACAGCGCCTCTCACTGACGCAGCCTGCCGTCAGTGGTATGCTTATTCGCTTGCGTGATTACTTTGACGATCCACTCTTTGTTCGCACCAGCCACGGTATGGTCCCCACAATGCGGGCCAACGAACTTTCTACGCCGGTAAAACAAATCCTCACCGATATCGCTATCCTGCTGAAACCAAAGAAATTTGATCCCGTGACGGTGGAACTGACTTATACCATCGTCGCAACGGACTATGCACTTAAGGCTGTTGTCGTTCCGTTGATGGCTGAGCTAAAACAACGTGCACCGTATATTAAAATCGCCGTGCGGCCCGTGGACAATGAGCGAATGTATCAGCAGTTATCTCGGGGTGAAGTTGATCTGGCTTTGATAACACCGCAAACAACCCCCGAAGACCTGCATGGAAGAGCGCTCTATGAAGAAGATTATGTCTGCGTAGCACGACGTCATCATCCTCTGGCAGCGAGTTCAGAAATGACGCTCGAACAATTTTGCAAACAGGAACATATTCTGGTGTCTTCAGAAGGTAACTTCACCGGTGTTACAGATGAAGCACTGGCTAAGCTCAGTCTGACACGACGAGTAGGCATGTCAGTTAATAGTTTTCAGGTGATACCTGATATATTACAAGTGACTGATATGATTGCAGTTGTACCTCACCGCATGGTCCTGACTAACAACGATCTCATCATTCTCCCTTTGCCCCTGAAAGTACCCGGCTTTACCAAGAGCATGGCCTGGCATGAGCGAACCCATCGTGACCCAAGTCATCAGTGGATTCGTGCTTTATGCGCAGAAGTAAGCCAACATCCCGCGTCCTGATATAATTTATCTTATTAAGAATATAAGTAATGACAATTCGCCTTATAACTCCATTGCACCAATAATCACTGTCATCACGTTACTGCCGTAATGACACACGCAGTGCACTCAACTATAGCAATTGGAGAAATTTATGAACGCGATTAACTGGCCAGAAGGCTTTGTTCCGGGTTTTACCGATAACTTTGTTTCTAATGAAATGATCATCTCAGGTCTGAACGTCAATGATGTCTGGCCGCTCCTGAGTCAGCCATTGCTATGGCCGGAATACTATAAAAATTCCGCCGATGTGCGCTTTTATGACAACAAAGGTCCAGAATTGGAAAATGGGGTTCGCTTCTACTTCAGCACGTTTGGTTTCCCAGTTGAAGCTCAGGTTGTGGAGTTTGTTCCACCTGCTGAAGGTAAACCTGCTCGTCTGGCATGGCACGGATGGGCCGGTGAAAAAGATACCGCTCAACGACTCGATGTCCATCATGCGTGGCTACTGGAGGATCTTTCCGGTCACAGGGTCCGTATCCTAACGCAGGAAACACAGAACGGAGTCCCGGCAAAAGATCTGGCAAATACCCGCCCGAACCCAATGCTTAATGGTCATCAGGAATGGCTTGACGGCCTGATTCGAGCAGCAAAGAAATAATAAACCGCTTTCCACAGTCATATCACTGAGGCTGCACTTCCCCGCAGCCTCAAGAATATTTGCCCGTTTGCTATTGCACTTGATTACAGGTAAATCATGTAACCCCCGCAAGTGACACCGCGCGGCCATATCTGTAATGTCCCCTCCTGGCACAAAGCCGACCTTGAGCCCCTCCAAATTAATGAGCCCACCTAATAAACCCTAGCTAATTACCCCATCTAATCGAATAAATCAGTTTGCGTTATGCTTTTCCAACACAACAACTGAAGGATAACGTCGTGCAAACTGTAAAACTGAACAACGGGATTGAAATGCCCCTGCTGGGCTTCGGTGTCTTTCAGATGACGGATGCCGCTGAATGCGAAAGAGCCGTTATTGATGCCATCGATACTGGATACCGTCTGATCGATACCGCCGCGTCTTACCAGAATGAAACCCAGGTCGGGAACGCGCTGAAACAGACCGGCATCGCCCGTGATGAACTGTTTGTCACCACCAAACTGTGGCTTCAGGATACTAATTATGAAGGCGCGAAAGCCCAGTTCGAACGCTCTCTGAACCGACTGCAGCTTGATTACGTTGACCTGTATCTGATTCACCAGCCTTACGGCGATGTCCATGGGGCATGGCGTGCGATGGAAGAACTGCAGCAGGCTGGCAAAATCCGCGCCATTGGCGTTAGCAATTTCCATCCTGACCGACTGGCCGATCTTATCGCCTTCAACAAAGTTGCCCCTGCGGTGAACCAGATTGAAGTTAACCCCTTCAACCAACAGTTGCATGCGGTTCCATGGAATCAAAGCCGCGGCATTCAGCCGGAAGCCTGGGCACCGTTTGCTGAGGGTAAAAATGGCCTGTTCCAGCATCCCGTGCTAACGGCAATTGGCCAGAAGTACGGCAAAAGCGTGGGCCAGGTTGTGCTGCGGTGGATCTTCCAGCGAGGCATCATTTCACTGGCAAAAACAGTGCGCAAAGAACGTATGGAAGAGAACATCAATATTCTCGATTTTGAACTCAGCGCTGAAGATATGCTGCAGATTACCGCTATCGACACTGCAACGAG